>OLVW01001391.1_pt1 | contig 20901 bp, 31 predicted proteins | sample 1673301 | NCBI WGS metagenome assembly OLVW01 (sample SAMEA3178941, study PRJEB25190) | human gut metagenome
CAGAATTTACAACAGAAGTAATGCCAAGTACTAGCGAGCCGGTGGTGTTGCGCGGTGGTATTTATGGTGACATTGGTCCAGCAGGTCAACGCTATGACATTGGTACTTCTGGTGCGGGTAGCGGTGGTGGGTTTCGTGCCACTTTATTCTTAAAATAAACGGAGATTGGAGATTGTCAAGTTAACACTCAATAAACGAGGCAATCTCCAATCTCAAAATCTCGAATATAAAAAATAAAAAAACACTTGTATATTCCCCAAATTTGTGATATAAATACTAATATAAAGAAATGCTACAGAAAGGCGGAATTTTTGTGGAAGAGAATTTAGAAAAAGAAACAAAAAAAGTACTAGTTGTAGACGACGAACAAGCAATAATCGACGTACTAGTATATAATTTACAAAAAGAAGGATATGAAACATTAGAAGCAACAGATGGTGTAACAGCAGTAAACATAGCATTAGAGCAAAAACCAGACTTAATGTTATTAGATATAATGTTACCAAAAATGGACGGACTAACAGTATGTAAAAGAGTAAAAAATTACTTAAATATACCAATATTAATGCTAACAGCCAAAGACGCAGAAATAGACAAAATAGTAGGTCTAGAATTAGGAGCAGACGACTACATAACAAAACCATTCAGTGTAAGAGAACTAATGGCAAGAGTAAAAGCAAATCTAAGAAAAAATGAAATATCAACAATAATAAAAGAAACAGAACAAGAAATGCCAAAAATGGAAGAAATAACAGATAGCATAATAAGAGTAAATGACCTAGAACTAGACCTAGATAGATTCGAGGTAAAAGTTAGAGGAAAAATAATTGACCTAACACTAAGAGAATTTGAAGTATTAAAATTCTTAGCAGCCCAACCGGGACAAGTAATAACAAGAGAGACACTATTAGAAAAAGTATGGGGATACGAATATTACGGAGATATAAGAACTGTAGATGTTACAGTAAGAAGAATAAGAGAAAAAATAGAAAAAGACACTTCAAGTCCAAAAATCCTAATAACAAAAAGGGGCGTTGGATATTATATAGCAACAAAATAAAAGAAATAGAAAGAATAAAAAAGGCAAAAATAGCCAAAATATTCTTTCTATTTTTTGTTGAAATTTGTTGAAAAATGTGATTAAATAAAAGTGAAAAAATACAAATAAAAAATACAAATAAAAAAGGAAAAGGATAAAAGATGAAAAGAGAAAATACAAGAAAAATAATGGTAGGAAATGTACAAATAGGAGGGCAAAATAAAGTAGTAATACAATCAATGTGCAACACAAAAACAAAAGATGTTACATCAACAGTAAAACAAATATTAGAATTAGAAAAAGCAGGATGTGAAATAATAAGAGTAGCATGTTTAGACATAGAAGATGCAAAGGCAATAAAACAAATAAAAGAACAAATACACATACCAATAGTTGCAGATATCCATTTTGACTATAGAATAGCACTAGAAGCAATTGAAGCAGGAGTAGACAAAGTACGAATTAATCCAGGGAATATAGGCACAGAAGAAAGAGTAAAAATGGTTGTAGACAAATGCAAAGAAAAAAACATACCAATTAGAATAGGAGTAAATGCAGGCTCATTAGAAAAAGACTTGCTAGAAAAATATGATGGTAAACCCACTGCACAAGCAATGGTAGAAAGTGCAAGAAAACACGTAGAAATACTAGAAAAACTAGACTTCTATGATTATGCAATATCATTAAAAGCATCAAACTTAGACTTATGTATATCTGCATACGAAGAGGCCTCAAAAACATTTGACTGCCCATTACACTTAGGAATAACAGAAGCTGGAACAGAATTTAGTGGAACAATAAAATCAAGCATAGGACTTGGAATTCTACTAAGAGAAGGAATAGGAGATACACTTAGAGTATCGCTTTCAGACGACCCAATAAAAGAAATAAAAGTTGACAAAGAAATTTTAAAAGACTGCAATTTATATAAAAATTCACCAACATTAGTGGCTTGCCCAACATGTGGAAGAACACAAATAGATTTAATCCCAATAGCAAAAGAAGTAGAAGAATTTTTACAACCAATAGAAGCCGACATAACAGTAGCAGTTATGGGATGTGCTGTAAATGGACCAGGAGAAGCCAGAAATGCAGATATAGGGATAGCCGGTGGTATAAAAGAAGGATTGCTATTCAAAAAAGGAAAAATAATTAGAAAAATACCACAAGACAAAATCGTAGAAGAATTGAAAAAAGAAATATTAGAAATGATAAAAAATAAATAAATGGATTTACTTAAGAACAAAGCTAAAAAATTAAAGAAAATTCAGTTAAAAAAGAGAGGCGTTATAATGAAAATATTAATTGGAAAAACAGCCGGATTCTGTTATGGAGTAAAAAGAGCAGTAGAAGGAGCAGAAAACGAAATAAAAAATTCTAAAACACCAGTATATTGCTTAGGAGAAATAGTACATAACAAACAAGTTGTAGAAGACCTAAAAAATAAAGGAATTACATTTGTAGAAGATATAAATAGTGCAAAAGGAACAACAATAATAAGAGCACATGGAGTTCCAAAAGAAATTTATGAAAAAGCACAACAAAAAAATATAGAATTAAAAGACTATACATGTCCAAATGTTTTAAAAATACACAAAATAGCAGAAGAATATGCTAAAAAAGGATATTTTATAATTTTATGTGGTAGCAAAAAACATCCAGAAAACTTAGGAACAATAAGCCATTGCTCAAAAAATTCATACATAATAGAAAAAGAAGACGATGCACTAAAAGCATTAGAAAAACTTGAGAAAACAGAAATAAAGAAACTTTTAGTAATCTCGCAAACAACATATAGTTTAGAAAAATTTTATATTATAAGAGAAATAATTGAAAATGAACTTCCTAGAAACATAGAATTAGTTATAAAAAATACAATATGTGCAACAACAGAACAAAGACAAATTGAAACAAAAGAATTATCAAAAAAAGTAGATATGATGATAATAATAGGTGGAAAAAATAGTTCAAATACAAAAAAATTGTATGAAGTAGCACAAGAAAATTGTAAAAAAGCAGTATGTATAGAAGACTACAAAGAATTAGAAAAATTTCAAAATGAAATAAAAAAAGAAGAAAAAATAGGCATAATGGCAGGAGCATCAACACCACAAAAAAGCATAGAAGAAGTAGAAAAATATTTAAATGGATTATAAAAGATAAACCGCAAAGTTCTAAAAATGTCGAATTTTGCGGTCAATTTTTTAAGAAAAAAACAAAAAAATATTGACACAGATAAAATAAGATACTATAATCTAATTAAATTTTTTAAATCGTAATACATTTTAATTCAAAAATATTAGTTCTAATTCAAAATCCAATTTATTTAGCTAAAAAGGAGGTGGAAAAAAGTAAATGAACCGAAAATTTATATCAAATAGTAATTATGTATTCAGAAAAATACTAAATTCTGAAGAAAGTTTAAGCATTCTAAAAAATTTTATAGAAGCAATATTAAATATAAAAATAAAAGAAATAGAATTAAATCCATACTTGACAAAAAAAGAAAAATACTTGCCAAGTGAAGAAAAGTTTGGGATAGCTGACGTGAGAATAAAAACAAATGAAAACGAAGAAATGAACGTAGGAATTCAATTTATAGATGGAATATATGTACAAACAAAAATGCTTTTATACTATTCACAAATACATCTAAATCAACAAGAATATGAAGGCAATAGAGAATTTGCTAAAACAATAACAATAAATTTATTGGACTTTAATTATTTTGCATCAAAGGAATATGAAAAAACAATAAGAATAAAAACAAATCAAGGAGACATTCAGTTAGAAGAAATAGAAATGAAAGCAATAGAATTACCAAAATTTAGATGTTATGATAGAGAAAACATGACAGAAAGAGAACAATGGCTTCAATACCTAAAAGGATGTGATGAAAAAACACTAAAAAAAATAAAACAACAAAATGAATTTATAAGAGCATTAGATGAAAAAGCAGAAGATTATTGGATAAAAGAAAAAATGGAATAAAAAGAGGGAAAAAATCCCTCTTAAAATTACATAAATATTAATTTATATTATAATTGCTTTAATGTTACTTTTACAACAGTACCTGCATCAACACTAGAACCTTTAGGTGGGTCTTGTGAAACAACAGTTCCTGTGCCTTCAACACTAATATTAAGGTTAGCATTTTTTAATTCGCTAGTTGCTTGGTATTTACTCTTTCCAGTTAAATCAGGAACAGTAGTAGATGTTCTTGTATCTTGGTCATACAACATAATGGTAGAACTTTTTTGTAAAGAAATTCCAGGCTTTGGAACTTGATCTTTAACTAAAGTATTATTTTTATCATTAGAAGTAGATATTTTTACTTCAAAACCAGCATTTTTAAGAACTTTTTCAGCCTCAGCAATAGTTTTATTTCTAACCTCAGGTACAGTAATTAAATCTGCATCGTCAGAAGAATCAGCATTAGAAGGTATACCTAGTAAAGGTAAAATTTCAGTTAGCATTTGTGAAACTACAGGTCCAGCTAAAGTACCACCTTGGTGATTGCTTTTTGGAGGTTTATACAAATTAAGTAATAAAACAACCTGAGTATCTTCAACAGGTGAAATTGCAACATATGTAGCAACATAACCATCTATATCTTCTCTACCGGCTCTTGGTTCAGAAGTACCAGTTTTTCCACCAACAGTATAACCAGTAACTGCCCCTCTTTTACCAGTCCCTTCCTCAACAACAGATTGCATCATTGATTTTACTTTTGAAGCAGTTTCGGTAGAAATAACTTGTCTAACTTCTTCAGTATCAATATTTGTAACAGCACCTGTATCAGTATTAGTAATAGATTTTACAATTCTAGGCTTCATTAGAACACCGTTATTAGCAATAGCAGAAATTGCCGTAATCATTTGTAAAGGTGTAATACTAAAACGTTGCCCAAAAGAATAAGTTGCCCTTTCAACAGGTATTACAGTAGATTCTTCTTTAAAGATTGAATTTGCTTCACCAGGTAGGTCAATACCTGTTTTATCAAATAACCCAAAAGATTTATAATATTTATATAATGTTGCAGTACCAATTCTTGAACCTAATTGGATAAGAGCAGGGTTACATGAATTTTCCAATGCTTTTCTTAAAGATTGTGAGCCATGTGAACCATCAGTTTTCCAACAGCTTATTTTTACGCCATCTACTGTTTCTGAGCCAGAACAATGGAAATCTCCAGCAACATCTGTACCAGTAATATTTTCTTCCAAAGCAGTAGAAGCAGTAATCAATTTAAAAACAGAACCAGGTTCATATAATTCGGAAACAGCCTTATTAGACCACATTTTGTAAATAGCATTAGTTTTTTCCTCCGAATTTAACGAATCATATGTTTTTGCAAGATATGAATTTGGTGCAAAAGGACTATTTAAATCGTAATTTGGATAATTTGCCATTGCTAAAATATCACCAGTTTTAGGGTTCATAACAATACAACTTCCACCATTTTCAACATTGTTATTATCAACTGCTTGTTGTAAATATTTCTCAACTATTTTTTGAATATTCAAATCAATAGTAAGAGTTAAATCACTACCATCTTCTGCAGCAATATATGTTTCTTCTGTATTTGGAATCTCCTCTTGACTTGCACTTTTTGAACTTACAATTTTACCAGGTGTTCCAGACAAAACATCCTCCCACTTGTTCTCGATGCCAGATAAACCTTGATTATCACTACCACAAGAACCAAGAACTTGAGAAAGAACAGTTCCATTTGGATAATATCTCTTTGTATCTTCATCTATATTAATGCCATTAGTAACTTTATTATCTTCCATCCATTTTTTTAACTGGTCAACTTTATCCTGTTCAACTTTTTTTGCGATGGTTTCCACCTTAGAATTGCTTGTGACTTTTTTCAAAGTTTCATCATAATCAAGTTGGAAAATGTCTGAAAAAGCCTTAGCAACTTTCTCTTTTAAAGCCTGAGTATTATCACTATTTTTTGAATCTTTAATTTTTTCAGGATTAATTGTTATTGTGTCAACAGAAGCACTTGTTGCAAGAGTTTGCCCAGTAGAATCATATATGGCACCTCTTTTAGGACTTATTATTTGATTTATAGATTGCTGAGTATATGCCATTTCTTTTAAATAAGTACCTTGTACAAATTGCAAAAATCCAATTCTTCCTATCAATATTGCTATAATTAAAATAATTACTATAAATATTGTTTTGATTTTTTTGGTATATATAAAGTTTTGAGATTTGAACTCCGTATTTATTTTTGTAACTTTTTTATCTATATTTTTTGTTTTTTTCGTTTTATTTTTTTTCTCCAATATTTTCACCACTCTTTTGTTTAAAATTATAACATTATTTTATATTAAACATGTCTAAAAATCAATAAAAATTTAAAAAGAAAGGAAAAAATTATGATATCAAATGTAAAAACAATATCTTTAATTGGAATAGAAGGGAATTTAGTAGAAGTACAAACAGACATAACAGGAGGCTTACCATCATTTGATATAGTTGGGTTGCCAGACACAAGTGTACGAGAATCAAAAGAAAGAATAAAATCTGCAATAAAAAATTCCAACATAGAATTACCAAGTAGAAGAATTATAATAAATTTAGCACCTGCAAGTACAAAAAAAGAAGGAACAAGTTATGACTTGCCAATGGCTATAGGAATATTGATTGCACAAAATGCAATAATTAACAATAAATTAGAAAGCACCATATTTATAGGTGAACTTTCATTAGATGGGAAAATAAATAGAATAAATGGAGTATTACCTATGTGTATAGAAGCAATGAATTTAGGAATAAGAAGAGTAATATTGCCAAAAGCAAACGAAAGGGAAGCAGCAGTATTACAGGGATTAGAGATAATAGGAGTACGAAATTTACAAGAAGTAATAGATTATCTAAATGGAGATAAAAAAATAGAAAAAGTTCAAGTTGATATTCTAAAAATATTTAGTAAAAAGAAAAAAGAACAATTAGATTTTGCAGATGTAAAAGGTCAAGAAAATGTAAAAAGAGCCTTAGAAATAGCAGCGGCAGGTCGGACACAACTGCGTTCTTATTGGTTCACCTGGATGTGGCAAGACAATGATTTCAGAAAGAATACCAAGCATTTTACCAGATTTAACATTTGAAGAAGCATTAGAGGTAACAAAAATACACAGTATTTCTGGAATTTTGGATAATGATGTTGGAATAGTAACAACAAGGCCATTTAGAAGCCCACATCATACAATATCGCCAACATCAATGATAGGAGGAGGAAGAAATCCAATACCTGGTGAAATAAGTTTAGCACACAATGGAGTTCTATTTTTAGACGAGTTACCAGAATTTAATAGAGCAACATTAGAAGTGTTAAGAGGACCACTAGAAGACAAAAAAGTATCAATATCAAGATTATATTCAAAGGTGGAATATCCAGCAAACTTCATGCTTGTAGCAAGTATGAATCCCTGTCCATGTGGATATTATGGAAGTGAAGAAAAAAACTGCAATTGCACAGAAACATCAATTCAAAAATATTTAAATAGAATTAGTGGACCATTGCTAGACAGAATAGACTTACATGTTGAAGTAAAACCAGTGAAATATCAAAAATTGAACTCTAATATAAAACCAGAAAAATCTGCAAAAATAAAACAAAGAGTAAATAACGCTAGAAGAATTCAATACTTAAGATATAAAAATACAGGAATATATTCAAATGCAGAACTTACACCACAAATGCTCGAAAAATATTGCCAAATTGATGAGCAGTCAAAGAAAATATTAGAACAGGCTTTTAATAAATTAGGACTGAGTGCAAGGGCATATTCTAAAATTTTAAAGGTTGCGAGAACAATTGCAGATTTAGAGGAAAAAGAAAATATTGAAAAACAACATATTTTAGAGGCTATTCAATATAGAAATTTAGATAGAAAATATGGAGATAAATTTTAAACATATAACTACCAATGAAAAAACAACACACAATATTTTTAGGAACTATGAATGTAAAGGTTTAAAAAAGTATAAAAAATTTAAGCAGATGGAGATGAAGTTATATGGAAATAGATATTGAGAACCCAAGATATCCAGAGCAATTAAAAAATATAAAAAATCCACCGAAAAAAATATATACAAAAGGAAACATAGAATTATTAAAAACAAAACGGAATATCAATAATTGGTTCAAGAACACCATCAAAATATGGCAAAAAAATGACAAAAAAATTTGCAACTGAACTTAGCCAATATGGATTAACAATTATAAGCGGAATGGCAGAAGGAATAGATGGAATAGCACATAGTGCAACCTTAGAAGCATATGGAAAAACAATAGCAGTTTTGCCATGTGGATTTAAAAATATATTTCCAGAAAATAATATAAAATTATATGAGCAAATATTGGAAAATGATGGACTCGTTATAAGTGAATATGAAGAAAATGAAAAAGCAGAATACAATTATTTTTTAGAAAGAAACAGAATTGTAGCAGGACTATCAATAGGAACATTGGTGGTGGAAGGGGGATATAGAAGTGGAACAAGTGTAACGGCACGACTTGCTAAAGAACAAGAAAAAAATGTATTTTGCATTCCGTCAAGTTTAGAAAACTCAAAAGGTATAACACCTAATAAATTAATACAAGAGGGAGCGTTTTTAGTAACAAATGTAGAGGATATTATAGAAAATTATCCTAAATTGGATTTAATAAAAGTAGAAGTACAAAAAGAGAAAAATGTGGAACCAGAATTTAAGGAAATTTATGATATTTTAAATTATGATGAACCAATACATATTAATGAAATCGCTAAAAAATTGAATTTGTCAATTAGTGAAATAAATGCAAAATTAATGATGCTTGAACTTGAAGAAAAAATTGTGTCGCTTCCGGGAAACAATTATAAAAAATGCTAAAAATATAAGGTGCAAAAATGGACCTAGGAGGAATGAAAAAATGAAATTACATATAAAAAAAGAGTTTGGTAATACAGGTGAAGATATAGCAACTGAATATTTAGAAAAACAAGGATATATAATTTTAGAACGAAATTTTTATTGCAAACAGGGTGAAATTGATATAATTGCTAAAGATAAAAATGAAGTTGTTTTTGTGGAGGTGAAAAGTAGGAGTGATGTTGGATATGGTCTTCCATCAGAAGCGGTAACAAAACAAAAGATTAAACATTTGTGTAGAACTGCTAGATATTTTTTGTATAAAAATAAGATGTTTAATGAGTTTATTAGGTTTGATGTTGTGGAAATATTAATAAAAAGTGGAAAGTTTAATGTAAATCATATAAAACAGATAATATAGGTTACAATTTACAGTCTATAAAATTATTATGTAAAATATCAATAAAATCTTGAATATAAACAAAATTATTGGTATAATAACCATCAAGGTACGTTTTAATTCAACTTTCGAATAAAAGACACGAACCACAAAAATAAAAAAAGAAAGGACACCAAATGGAAAATATATTAGAAGAAACAAGATTTATAATGAAAAAATACAACATAAGAGCAAACAAAAATCTTGGGCAAAACTTTTTAATAAATGAAGAAGTAGTAAAAAACATAGTAGGATGTAGTAACATAGAAAAAGAAGACCTAGTAATAGAAATAGGACCAGGACTAGGAACACTAACAAAATACTTACTAGAAAAAGCAGGAAAAGTAATATGTATAGAACTAGACACAAAAATGTTACAAATACTAGAAGACAGATTCTCATTATACAATAATTTTGAATTAATAAACAATGATGTACTAAAAGTAGATTTAAAAAATATAATAAAAAAAGAAAAAGAAGAAGGCAAAATAAAAAATGTAAAAATAGTAGCAAATTTACCATATTACATAACAACACCAATAATAATGAAACTATTAGAAGAAGAGTTAGAACTAGAAAGCATAACAGTAATGATACAAAAAGAAGTAGCAGACAGACTAATAGCAACACCCGGAGAAAAAAATACAGGAGCAATAACATATTCTGTATATTATTATGCAGATTCAGAGGCAATAATGGAAGTTCCAAACAGTTCATTTATACCCGAACCAGAAGTAACATCAAAAGTAATAAAATTAAATATAAGAAAAGAACCTGCTGTTAAACCAAAAGACAAAGAAAAAATGTTCAAAATAATAAAATACGCGTTTATGCAAAAAAGAAAAACATTACTAAATTCACTAACAAATAACGGTGTATTCAAAAACAAAACACAAGGAACAGAAATTTTAAACTCTTTGGGAATAAAGGAAAACGTAAGACCAGAAGAATTGACATTAGAACAATTTGAAAAAATATCAAATATTTTATAAAAATACTTAAAAATAAAAATCAAATATGTTATAATAAAAATGAAGTGAAAAATATGTAAGGAGGTTAGGATGAATCAAATATTAGTAACAGAAAAATTATATATAACACCAGAATTAAAAAGAAAAAAGAAAATATATAAATTTTATTTCATATTATCAGTATTTATAGTATTAATTCTAACATCATTTTACATATATGCCGAATATGACAGAAACAAAAGTGCAGAAGTTTCACAACAATTATTAGACGACATGAATAAAACACTAGAGGGAACAACAGAAGATACAACAATAGCACAAGATGATGTTTTATTAGTAGTACTTAATGGAACAAAAGAAGAAACACAACAAGAAGAGCAACAAAATCAACAAGAACAACAATCAAGTGTAACAACTGCAAACAACAAAGCAGAATGGAAAACATCTGCAGCAGGATACAAATATAAAATTATAGCAACAGTAGAAGTACCAAAGATCAGTTTAAAATACACGGTTGTTCAAGGTCAATCAGGAAGCATAGAAGAAACAGAATCACTATTAAAAAGTTCACCTGTAAAATACCATGGATATGACCCAAACGAAGTTGGGAATTTCTGTATAGTAGGACATAATTACAGAAACTCAAAATTCTTTAGCAAAGTTCCTAACTTAACAGTAGGAGATACAGTAAAATTAACAGACTTAACAGGTAGAACAATAAATTATGAAGTATATGATAAACATACAGTAGACCCAAGTGATACAAAGGACACAACGCAATTGACTGGAGGAAGAAAAGAAATAACATTAATTACATGTACAGATGATAGTAAATTAAGAGTAATTGTAAGATGTAAAGAAGTAAAATAAAGGTAAAAATATAGTCACAAATAGATATTCCCTTTCATATAATAAAATAAAATTATTATATGAGGGGGATTTTTCTTGGCAAAAATATTAGTTTTTAATAATGATACATTAAATTCAAAAAGACATACACTAAATCTTGTAGTGTATGTCTATATTTTTATCGGTTATAACTATTTTATCTATAATTGTGTGACAAAGTAATTTTAATTGTTCAAAGTCTTTTGTATTAAGTTTCTCGTTAATATCTTTAATATATTCTATTAAGAAGTTATTGTCAGTGAAATTATTTTTTTCATTAAGAAGATTCAATTCAGATAATATATTTTGTTTTTCTATTTCTAAATCTTCAATTTTTTTATTAATATATTTTGAAACAATAACATTACCTTCTGCAATAGAATCTATCAAATTTTGAATTTGTATATCTATTTTAATTATTTTATTTTCTAAATCTTCTTTTTCTTTTAATAGACTTATATTTTCTTTTTGAGTATTTTTTGCATATTTTTCAATTTTTTTTGTTATTTCTTTAGAGTTAAAATGTTTTTTTATATCATTAATAACAATTTCTTCTAACTTTGAAACATCTATCATTTTATTATCGCATTTAGTTATTCCTAAATTTCTTTTTGTACTACAAATTAAATAATAATATTGAATACCGTATCTATTTTTACAGCCCTGTGTAACCATATTGGAAGAACATTTTCCACACTTAACTAATCCGCATAAAAATGAAATTTTAGAAGAGTTTGTACGTGGTGGCAAGTTCTTTTTAGTTCCTTTAATATTTTGAACTTTAAACCAATCTTCGTTTGAAATAAGAGGTACACAATTAATTAAAGACAGAAACATTTCATCATAATTCCTAAGAGCTTTAACATTGTTATTTTTCTTAGAATTTCCATATAAGTTTGCCGTTTTTGTGCCATCAAAATGTTCGATATTATTTGTTATACAAGTACCACGTTTATTAAAGTAATCATAAATTTTAGTAGTAGCTTCGGTATAAATAGGTCTTGATAATATAGCATTTACTGCATTGATTCCCCAATTACCAGATTGTTTCTTTGTTGGTATATTTTGATAGTTTAATTGTTGAGCTATTTTTCTCATACTAATATTTTGATTTATATACATATCATAAATTTCTTTAACTATTTTAGATTCATCTTTGTTTTCTACTAATACAGAATGCCTTTTTCCATCATTGCCAATAATATGTTTTATTTCATATCCATATGGAGCATATCCACCAGCCCAATAACCATTATTAGCCCTAAAATAATAGTTGTCAGTAACACGTTCGACAATAGTTTCTCTTTCCAATTGTGCAAATGTCATAACTATATTAATCATAGCTCTACCCATTGGAGTATTAGTATCGAAATTTTCTGTTGCAGAAACAAAATCAACATTATGCTCATCAAATAATATTAATAATTGAGAAAAATCAGCAATGCTTCTACTTATACGGTCTAATCTATAAGCTATAACTTTAGTAATAAGACCTGATTTTATATCTTCGAGAAGTTTTGAAAATTGTGGTCTATTTATATTTTTCCCAGAATAACCAGCATCTTTATATATTTTATAATCTTGATTTTCACAATAATATTTACATTTTTCTATTTGAGCTTCAATACTAACACTATCTTTTTTTTCTATAGATTGTCTTGCATATATTGCTATCATACTAACACCTCTATTCAAAAATACCCTTTATTTTTGCTTCTTTTACTCTACCTATTATTTTTACTGGTACAGAGTTCATTTCATCATAGGTGAATTTTTTTATAGGGTAATATGGATTCATTGCATGTAATTCTATTCCTTCATTTGTTTTTATAACTTTTTTTACTGTAGCTTCATCACCGTTTATAAGAATTACAGCTGTTTGTCCACTTTCAACATCATCTTGGTCATGAACTATTACTATGTCACCCTCACTTAAAAGTGGAAGCATGCTATCACCAGTTATTCTTAATGCATAATATTCTTTTATATTAGGTATGCTTTCTTTTAATGTAATATAATCAACTACATTTTCTTCTGCTAACCAATCATAGCCAGCCTTTACAGTTCCTAAAATCGGAATTACATTTAAATTATTTGATAAAATGTCTTCATTTAATTTAAATTCTTGTTCATCATCTAACATTTTCAGTAAATCATCTATAGGTATATTCATTGCATTTGAAATATATTTTACACTATCTAAAGTAGGGGCAATTGGTTTTCCTGTTCTATAATCTATATTTTTTTCTAACATAGAAATATAAGTATAACTCAAACCGCATTTACTGGCAAAAGCTCTCAATGATAAATTGTTTTCTTTTCTATATTTTTTAATAATTTCTCCTAAAAACATTTTTAAATCTCCTATCTATTGATATATCTATATTGTACAACATATTAAACAAAAAGTCAAAAAAAATCTATATTTTTTTGTTAAATATGCTTGACAAACAAAAATAATAGATATATAATCTGTTCAACAAGTTAAACAAAAGTGAGGTGAGATGATGAAAAACAGATTAAGAGCAATAAGAGAAGAAAAAGGTATTTCACAAGAAGAATTATCAGAAAAATCAGGGGTTTCAAGAACAACGATATCTGAGTTAGAGACAGAAAAGAAAGAAGTAACAACAAATATTACATTAGAAAAAATTGCAAAAGCATTAGGAGAAAAAGTTTCAAATATTTTTTTTGTAAATTAAGTTCAACATGATGAACAAGAACAACAGGTACAGGCAATATGAATAAAAATTAAGAGAGGAGCTGGTCTTATGAAAACAGAGTATAAAGTTAGAAGTTTTGTTATTGATAATACAGAAGAAGAAAAAGAAGAAGTATATGAAAAATTAGCTAATATTTTTGTAAGAATGGCTCAGAAAGAATTAGAAGAAAACAAAAAATAAACGAAAGAAGGTGAAAATAAATGAAAAGAATAAACAAAGACAAAATATACAACTTTATTGGACGAGCAGTAGTATATAGCAGTCTATATATAGCAGCAGTAGCATTTTCAGTATGGGGATTTTTACAAGGAATAACTTATTAGGAGGGAAAGAAAATTGAAAAATAAAAATAAAGAACTATCAAAAGATAATCCTTTTAAATATTTTTGGAAATTAGCATTAATTGCATTATTCTTTATTGGAATTAGTATTGTTTTTCTTACATATATCATCAGAGTAATTTTTTAGATTTGATATTTTAGTAAAAACAAAATGTATATAAAGAACAAGGGTAATAATACCGAATACAAATGCAAATAAAAACAATAAAGTCATAAAAGCATCAAACCAAGAAAAATTCATAATAATAACCTCACTTTCGAGGATATTATACATTATTATTAAAAATTTTACAAGAAAGGAGTTGAAACATATGTTTAAAAGAACAAAAGAATTACAAAGTTTAGTTGATGCAAGTAGAGAAAATTTAAAAATTGCAGAAGACAAAATCAAAAATATGAAAGAAAGTCAAAAAGAGTTAAGAAGTGAAATTGAAGAAGAACATTTAGAAAACTACAGAAATCACAGAAAATTATTAGCAATAAGAAAAGTATTACAAGAGCAAGATTACAACAATATTGATAACTTAAAAAAGAAAATAACAACAATACTAGATAAAAAAGAACTAGTCGACCTACCAAAATCAAACTAGTTCAAAAATAACATATAAAAGCTACTCTACTATTAGTATAACACTAATTTGTAGAGTTGTCAAAGGAGAATGAAAATGGAAACATTAGAACAACTAGAACACAGATATTTTTTATTAGAAATGCAAGACAAATGGGACAGTGAAGATTACAAATATGCAAATGAATTAAAAGAAAAAATTAAAAAATTGAAAGGAGAAAATTAGATGATTAAAGACTTAATAGAAGTAAAACAGTTGCCTGTAATAGAGGAACAATTAAGAAGTGTAAGTACAGTTATAGATGAAAGAGTGAAAAATGCAACAAGTTTAGTATGTACAGAAGAGTCAGCAAAAACAATAAAAGAAATAAGAACAGAATTGAATAAAGATTATAAAGAATTTGAAACAAAAAGAAAATTAGTAAAAGAACAAGTATTAAAACCTTATAACGATTTTGAAAATGTTTATAAAGAATGCATATCTGATAAATTTAGAAATGCAGACTCAATATTAAAAGGAAAGATAGATAATGTTGAAAATGAATTAAAAGCAAAAAAAGAAAAAGAAATAAAAGAGTATTTTGAAGAATATAAAACAGCAAACAATATTGATTTTATTACATATGAACAAGCAAAAATAAATGTAACATTATCAGCAAGTATGAAAAGTTTAAAAGAACAAGCAAAACGATTTATTGACAAAATAGTGGATGATTTAAAACTAATTGAAACACAAGAGCATAAGACAGAAATATTAGTTGAATATAAACAAACATTGAATGTATCACAAGCAATAACAAGTGTGACAAATAGATTTAAGGCTATTGAAGAAGAAAAGAAAAAAATAGAGCAAGAAAAAGAACTTCAAAAATTTGTTGTTGATACTGCAAAAGAGTCAGATAAGTATAGTGAACAAATAATATTAAATGCACCAGTTACAGAAGAAAAGCAAGAAGAAATTTTAACTTTAAAATTTACAGTAAGAGGGACAAGAACAAAATTAAGAGAATTAAAAAAATTTTTAGAAAGTGGAGGTTACGATTATGAGTAATGAAGTACAAAAAAATAATGAATTAATGGTCAAATTTGATATTGACGGAAATGAAATAAAATTAACACCAAGTATAGTGCAAGAGTATATAGTAGGAACAGATGCAAAAATAACAAATCAAGAATTTAAATTATTTACAGAACTTTGCAAAGTTAGAAAATTAAACCCATTCTTAAGAGAAGCATATTTAATTAAATATAAAGCAGGAGTACCAGCACAATTAGTTGTAGGAAAAGATGCAATACTTAAAAGAGCTGTATTAAATCCAAATTATGACGGAATGGAAAGTGGAATCATAGTCCAAAAAGAAGATGGAAGTGTAGAAGAAAGACAAGGAACATTTAGATTAGGAAATGAACAACTTGTAGGTGGTTGGGCTAGGGTATTTAGAAAAGACTGGACACATCCTACATATTCAAGTGTAAGTTTTAATGAAGTAGCACAAAAAACAGGACAAGGACAATTAAATTCAAACTGGGGAAGCAAAGGAGCAACAATGGTTGAGAAAGTTGCAAAAGTAAGAGCATTAAGAGAAACATTTGTTGAAGATTTAGCAGGAATGTATGAAGCAGAAGAAATGCAACAAGAAATTCCACAACAAGAACCTATTGAGGTACAAGCTGAAATAGAAGAACAAACAGAAAATACAAAAGAGGTATCAATGAATGAACTATAAAATTATATCAAGTTGTAGTACAGGAAATGCAACAATAATAAAAGACATAATTTTAATAGATTGTGGAGTTACATTTAAAAAATTAGAGAAGTATTATAAGAAACTAAAAATAGTACTTCTTACACACATACATTCAGACCATTTCAAAAAAGAAACAATTAAGAAATTGGCACAAGAAAGACCAACATTAAGATTTGCTTGTTGTGAATGGTTATTAAAATCACTTTTAGAATGTGGAGTTGAAAGAAAAAATATAGATGTACTTCAAATTGGCACGAAATACAATTATAGGCTATTTAAAATAGTACCAATTAAATTATATCATGATGTACCACAATGTGGTTATAGAGTGCTATTTGAAGATTATAAAGTAATATATATGACAGATACAAAAACAGTTGAAGGAATAAGTGCTAAAAATTATGATTTGTATCTTGTTGAAGGTAATTACGATGAAGATGAGATAGAAGAAAGAATAAAAGAAAAACAACAAGACTGCAAATATGTATATGAATTTAGAGCAAAAGATAGTCATTTAAGTAAACAACAAGCAAGTGAATTTTTATTAAATAACATGGGAGAAAATTCAGAATATGTTTTAATGCATCAACATGTAGAAAGGTAACAAAAAATGGAATTTGAAAAATTATATATGTTCAACCCTTTTACAATTCAAAATGCAGATAGCAAACAAATAGCAGATACATATACAAAATTACAAAATGAATTAAAAGAAAGTCCTGACACAGGATTTGAAATATCAAAAAATATAGAGATATATGCAAATATGAATTACTTAATAGGAGAGATGGTAGCAAGGATACAACAGGAATATGACACATTAAAAACTGATATTTCTATAGCAGAAAACAAACAAGTGTATATGCAAAGAAAACAATGGCAAGAAACTAATAAAGAAAAAGCACCAGCAATGAGTTATTTTGAGGCAATGGCAAAAGAATATGTAAAAGAAGATAGCAAGAAACTAGCAGAATTAGGGTCAAGACTATTTAGATTTAAAAAGGCATATGAGAGTATAGACAGTAAACAAAATGCTTTAAAAAAGAAAATAGAGGCGATTAGATATGAGATATAGCATATTAAATAATCTTGATAGATGTTTCTTTTGTGGAAGACCAGCCGAGTGTATTCATGAAGTTTACTTCGGTTCAGCAAATAGGCAAATTTCAATTGAGAATGGATTCTGCGTTGGTTTATGTCATAAAGAACATAATATGTCAAACAACTCTGTACATTACAATAGAAACATGGATTTAGAGTTAAAAAAAGTATATCAAAAAGAATATGAAAAAAATCATACAAGAGAAGAATTTATAAGATTAATAGGAAAAAGTTATTTAGACAACTAGGGATAAGGCTACATAAGTTTTATCCCTTATATTATACAAAAGGAGAAGACATTATGAGTTATATAGATTTAATTAATGCCTTTGAGAAGTGGCTCGAAACAAATTATTTGCAAAGTTCGTCGCAGTTATTGTGGTACAAGCTAATAGCATTATTCAATAAATGTCGGGTGGAGCGAATGGATTTCAGTAGATAACCATAGATTGATGAGTATTATGCAAATGAATAGTGAAAAAACATTAATAAGATGTAGAGATAAGCTAATAGAAAATAAATTATTTGAATATGAAAAGGGAACAAAGTCAAAACCTAATAGATACAAAATATCCACTGTAAATTTTACAGTAAATAATAAATTCACTGTAAATAATACAGTAGATACGACAGTAAATATGACAGTAGATGTGGGAGTAGATGTGTCCAACATAAATAGACTAGATAAAGATATTTATATTAATTTATTTAATAAATATAAAGCGGAAATCGAAAACAGACATGCTAACGAAAGAATAAAAATTATATCGGAATGCAAAAATTGTAGTGAATATGCTCTATTAACACAAGAAGAGCAAGACCAATTGTTTATGGATTTAATGAGTATAGATAAAAGATTTAAGTAGAGGAAGTGATAAACAAATGAATACAATAACATTTAAAACAAGACACAAAAGTTATCAAGATATGTTAGAGCATTTAAGCATAAGACATAAACAAATATTAGAAATACTAAAAAATAAAGAAATGACAACAAGAGAAATAGCACAAGAATTATATAAAAGACATTATACAAATACAGCAGATGTTAATAATGCTAGACCAAGAATTACAGAATTAGAAAGTTTAGGATTTGTAACAACTGACAAAACAAAGAAATGTAGTATTACAAACAAAGAAGTTGCAGTATATAGAGAAACAACAGAAATTGAGAAAATGGTTGAACAAAATATGAACCATATTCCAAGAATTTAGGAGGTAGTTATGATAATAGTAAAACAAAATAAAGAAGATATTGTAAATTTTTCTAGGGTAGCAGAAATAAAAATAATTGATTATGTAGCACAAAAGGAAGTCTTAGAAGATAAATTAGGAGATATATTTGCATCAATTTTAAAAGCAAATGTAGGAATAGATAATACAAAATTAAGCGGATACGCAATATATGCATATTTTGAAAAAAATAATTTTACCATATTAGGTGAATATAAAACAATGAAAAGAGCAAAAGAAGTATTACAAGATATTAGTTTAAGATATGAAGCAATAGAACTTTGTAAGAGAGAACACAGCATGTCAAACATTTTGGGTTATACATTTGCAGATTATACACCAATTTATGAAATGCCAGAGGACTAGCTTATGAAATATAATTATCCACCGTTAGAACGGTAAATGTGTAAAATGTAGAGGCTGTAATAGACTTGAATTAGAAAACTTCAAACGGAGTTTGGAGATGTGAAAATTACATAGAAAAGGAGCTAAAGAAAAGTGAACAAATACAGAAATAAAAAAGTAATAGTAGATGACTACATCTTTGATAGCATTCAAGAAAGTAGAAGATATAAAGAATTAAAATTACTAGAAAGAGCAGGAACGATAACTGATTTAGAATTACAGCCAAGATTTTTGCTACAAGATAGTTTTAAGAAAAATGGAAGGACATTTAGAAAGATAGAATATGTTGCCGATTTTAAGTACATAGAAAACGGTAAAACAATAGTAGAAGATGTAAAAGGAATGCAGACAGATGTATTCAAATTAAAACATAAAATATTTGAAAAAGTTTATCCAGATTTGGAATTAAGAATAATTAAATAAAAGGAACATAAGAGATGATAGAAGTAAACGAATATGTGAGAACTAATAAAGGAAATATAGGAAAGGTAGTTGAAATAAGACTAGGATTTAATAAAGATACACAATTATATCAAAATGTATATATGTTAGATAATGGATTATGGACGATTTTAGAATATATAGTAAAACACAGCAAACAACTAATAGATTTAATAGAAAACAAAGATATTTTAAAAGTTAGAATTGATAAAACGATAATGTTTTTTGGAATAGATGAAAGCACATCAGACACTAAATACAAGGAAATAATAAAAAGTATAGAAAATGGAGAATGTGAATTACTAGAAATATTAACACATCAACAGTTTGAGGATAATTGCTATAAAGTAGGAGGAGAAGATGAATAGAGAAATAAAATTTAGAATATGGAATGATTATGATAAAAAAATGATTTATTGGAATGAATTATTAAAAAACAAATTAGCTAATATTTTTACAATACCATCATACGATAAATGGTTAATGCAATACACAGGACTACACGATAAAAACGGAAAAGAAATATATGAGGGAGATATAGTTAAATACAGAGATAGCAGGGGACAACATATTGAAAAAGTAATATTTGATAAAGGTTGTTTTTATGCAGGAATGCACTGGGGAAGTTCAACAAGAGTAGCACCAAAACTAATTAATACAAGAATAACAGAAGTAATTGGAAATATATACGATAATCCAGAGTTACTAGGAGGAGAATAGATATGTTAGTACCAATAGTCGATATGAAAGAATTTGAAAAAGTTGGATTTAAAAAATGTAAAAAGCCTTATGATTGTTGTTATTATCTATGCTTTTCAAGAGGAATACAATACATATTTTTAAGTCCTATAATGATAGATATTAATAAATGGGAAGATACAGACCCACGAATACACAAAAATGCTAATTGTAGATACAGTGATAGAAGAACAGCACAAGATTTTATGTGCGAATTAATATTAAATAGAATGGTAACATGTGAATATTTAGTTGAGAGGAGTAAATAAGATATGAAAATATATTGTGGTGGTAGAGCAAACGGAAAGACTATGAAAGCAATTCAATTGTCAGTAGAAAAACAAATGCCAATCGTATGTTGGAGTTATGAACATAAAAAGCAAATAGAACAAAC
>OLVW01001400.1_pt1 | contig 20779 bp, 16 predicted proteins | sample 1673301 | NCBI WGS metagenome assembly OLVW01 (sample SAMEA3178941, study PRJEB25190) | human gut metagenome
TTCCGGCAGTACAAAACGCGTTCCATGTTCATACAAAAGGGATCGCGATTGATACTGCGGATGTCATTGTGTTTATCACAGACGTGCAGCAGGGGCTTGTTGATTCTGATGCAAAAGTGGCAGATATGCTTCGCAGAAGCCAGAAACCAGTCGTTCTTGTTGTAAATAAAGTTGACAGCGTTCAAAAATATATGATGGACGTCTATGAATTTTATAATCTTGGAATCGGAGAGCCGGTAGCAATTTCTGCGGCCAACCGTACCGGTATCGGCGATATGCTGGATGAGATCATTAGGGAATTCCCGGAAAATCTGGATGCAGAAGAAGATGACGATATCCCGAAGGTTGCAGTGGTTGGTAAACCAAACGTAGGTAAATCTTCTCTGATCAACAAACTTCTGGGCGAAGACCGAGTGATCGTTTCTGATATCGCAGGAACTACCAGAGATGCAGTCGATGCCAAAGTAAAATGGAAAGACAGGGAATACATTTTTATTGACACAGCAGGACTTCGCCGTAAAGGTAAGATCAAAGAAGAAATTGAGCGTTACAGCGTGATTCGTACCGTAACAGCAGTTGAACGGGCAGATGTGGTCGTTGTAGTGATCGATGCAACCGAAGGTGTAACCGAGCAGGATGCAAAGATCGCCGGAATCGCACATGAGCGCGGCAAGGGTGTTATCATTGCTGTCAATAAATGGGATGCAGTTGAAAAGGATGATAAAACCATCTACAAACACACCAACCGTATCCGTGAAGTGCTGGCATACATGCCTTATGCGGAGCTTGTATTTATTTCTGCAAAATCAGGTCAGAGACTTCCAAAACTTTTTGAAACCATTGATGCAGTTATTGAAAACCAGACACTTCGTATCCAGACAGGTGTACTGAATGAGATTCTGTCCGAGGCAGTGGCTATGCAGCAGCCACCGTCAGACAGAGGAAAACGTCTCAAGATTTTCTATATGACACAGGTGGGGGTTAAGCCGCCTACATTTGTGATTTTTGTAAATGACAAAGAACTGATGCATTTTTCATATACAAGATATATTGAGAATAAAGTTCGCGATGCGTTTGGATTCCGCGGAACTTCTCTGAAATTTATTATCCGTGAACGCGGGGAAAAGAGCTGAGTGAAATGTTGGAACGTTTGATCTGTATTCTGATAGGCTATGTTTTTGGCCTGTTTCAGACTTCGTACATTATTGGAAAAATACACAAAACAGATATCCGTGAGCATGGAAGCGGAAATGCGGGCACAACGAATGCGCTGCGTACCTTTGGAAAAAAAGCCGAAGCAATGACACTTCTGGGAGTCTGCCTGAAATGCGTGTTTGCAATTGTTGCGGTACGACTGATCTTTAAAGAAAAAAGTGCGGATATCCTGCCGCTGCTCTCTATTTATGCAGCTGCGGGATGCGTGCTTGGACATAATTTTCCGGTAACGCTTGGATTCCGCGGTGGCAAGGGGATTGCTGCATCGGTAGGATTTCTGATCGCATTTGACTGGAGACTGTTTGTTCTCTGTGCAATCGTATTTTTTGTATTATTTTTGGGTACACATTATGTTTCTTTATGTTCTCTGAGTTGTTATCTGGTGGCACTGATCGCAATGATCGTGCGTGGAGAGATGGGCGGCTATGGCATGGACAGAAGTCATACGACAGAAATGTACATAGTAATGGGATTCCTGACGGTGCTGGCTTTCTGGAGGCACAGGGCCAATATTGTCCGCCTTGCAAATGGAACAGAAAACAAAGTTTTCCTTGGAAAAACAAAGAAAGGTTAAAGGTAGCGTAATATGGCAAAAATCAGTGTGTTGGGAGCCGGAAGCTGGGGAACCGCACTTTCCGTTCTTTTGAATAATAATGGGCATGAAGTGCGTCTCTGGTCCAGATTTCAGGAAGAAGTAGATACTCTGAAACAAACAAGAGAGCTTACTTCCAAACTTCCGGGGGTTCATATTCCGGAAAACATTGATCTTACTGCAGACGTGAAGAACTGCGTGGAGACGGCTGAGGTGATTGTTCTGGCTGTGCCGTCCCCTTATGTCAGAGGTACAGCTGAATTAATGGCACCTTATGTAAAAGATGAGCAGATTATTGTCAATGTCGCAAAAGGAATTGAAGAAAAAACTCTGATGACCATGACAGATATCATCAGCGAAGAGATTCCGGCAGTGGGTGTTTATGTGCTTTCAGGACCAAGCCATGCGGAGGAAGTGGGAAGAGGGATTCCGACGACCTGTGTGATCAGCGGACCGAAGAGAGAGACAGCAGAATACCTTCAGGGGATTTTTATGAGCCCTGTATTTCGTGTGTATACAACACCGGATACACTTGGCGTAGAGCTGGGTGGTTCTCTGAAAAATGTCATTGCTCTTGCTGCCGGTACAGCAGATGGACTTGGCTATGGTGATAATACAAAAGCAGCTCTTATTACCAGAGGAATTGCGGAAATTGCACGTCTGGGAACAAAAATGGGCGCACATATGGAGACGTTCTATGGATTGTCCGGGATGGGGGATCTGATCGTTACCTGTGCAAGTGTTCACAGCCGTAACCGCAAGGCTGGTTACCTGATGGGCAAAGGTTATACTATGCAGCAGGCGATGAATGAAGTCAAAATGGTAGTAGAGGGTGTTTACTCTGCGAAAGCGGCCAAGAGTCTGGCGGAAAAATACGATGTGGAAATGCCGATTATCATGGAAGTGAACAAGGTCCTTTTTGAAGACAAGTCAGCAGCGGATGCGGTGCGTGACCTGATGATCCGTGACAAAAAAGTAGAGACTCCGATGCTTCCGTGGTAGAAGGGTACAGACTAAAGAAATCGAAAAAAATATCAGACAAATATAAAACCGGCTGATCCGTCTGCGTTCGGACCGGCCGGTTTTTGCTGGCTGAAAAGCAAATCTAAAAAACAATATCTCTCAGATCTTCTGGAATAGATGAACTGTGGTAATTCTGATTCAGAGTATCCAGAAGATCCATATCCTCCTGATCGATCGTAAAATCAAAAATCCTTGCATTAGAAGCAATACGCTCTGGATGAACGGATTTGGGAATGACAGAGATTCCCTTCTGTACAGCCCAGCGAAGACCTATCTGTGCTGGCGTGTGTGCATATTTGGTACCAAGTACACATAAGACATCATTGTCCAGATAAGCGCCTCTGGCCAATGGAGCATATGCCTGTACCTGAATGTCGTTTGCCTTACAGTATTCAATAAGCTCTTTTGGATAACAGAGTGGATGACATTCTATCTGATTGACAGCGGGTACGATGCCGGAAACTCTCCGGAGCTCTTCCAGATGGCGAATTTCAAAATTACTGACACCAATGGATAAAGCCCGTCCTGATTCAAGAATCTTTTCCATATCTTTCCAGGTGTTCAGAAAGCAGCCAGGTACCGGCCAGTGAATCAGATACAGATCGATATAATCAAGACCGAGACGATCCAGGCTGCGCTGAAAAGCACCTTCTACATCACCAAGACGCTGAGCATTGTTCCAGATCTTGGTTGTGATAAAAAGGTCTTTTCTTGGAACACCACATTTGGCAATTCCACGTCCTACAAATTCTTCGTTCTTATATGCAGAAGCGGTATCCAAAAGGCGATATCCGTTTTGTACAGCGGCGGCAATCGCATCTTCGGCTTCGACTGCGTCAGTTGTTTTATAAAGGCCAAGGCCCAGAAGAGGCATGGTTCTGTCGTTATTTAAAAATACGGAAGTTGTCAAAATGAATCCTCCTTGACTGTAAACTCACAATTTTTGTTTATTATACCATATAATTGTGAAAGAAGAAAATCAAATTTGTTAAAAAAATAATACAAGAGAGGCAAAAAAGGAAATACACAGCTTGTTAATTAAAAAACAAATGCGTTATTTATCTAACAGTATAGAAAACTGGAGAAGTGCACTTTACCATGAAAAAGTATAAAAAAACAGGAAGAAATCTCGAACCCTTTTGTCTATTTTTTCTTATTATATCCTTGATAAACCGAAACAAAAGATGTATAATGAATTTAATTGATAATTTCTTGTCATAAGTGCGCCTGTTTTCAGGTGCCCCGGCGGTAGAACCGGAGAAAGGAGCTTCATATGCATCTTATTAAGGATGAAAACGGAAATCTTGTCCAGCATGGACATGAACATACACCGGAACATTCACATGAACACACACACGCAGATGGCGTGACACATACACATGCGCATACACATGGCGACGGAGATCATACACATTCTCATGGAGACTGTGGATCCTGCGAAGGTGGCGACTGCAAGAAAGAAACGATTGCACTGCTCACCTATATGCTGCAGCACAATGAACACCATGCAGCCGAACTTGATCAGATGGCTGACAATCTTCAGAAAATGGGACTTGATAATTCGGCAAAAACGATCAAAGAAGCAGTGGCTGATTTCCAGAAGGGAAATATGCGCCTTGGACTGGCGCTTACTTTGGTAAAAGAAGAAATGAAATGATATACCAGATTTCAAATGACATAACTAGGAGGCAAAATTATGTGTCTTGCAACAGTATATAAAGAAAGTGATGATTCTGTGATATTCAAAAATGTATCCAGAATCGATGTAGATGGAAATAAACTTGTGCTCAGAGATATCATGGGAGATGAGAGGGTAGTCGAAGGACGTATTCTTATGGTAGACCTGGCAAACAGCATTGTAAAACTCAGCTGTGAATAATTTTTTTAAATCAGAATTACTAAATTGCGGATTTATAAATTTCATAAATGCGGAATTAGAGCAGGAGGCACTCTATTATTATGGCACACGTAATTGCTGTCGCCGGAAAAGGCGGCGTTGGTAAAACTACTTTATGCGGAATGCTGATCCAGTATCTCTGCGAACAGGGCAAAGGACCAATCCTTGCAGTGGATGCAGATGCAAACTCTAATCTTAATGAAGTCCTCGGAGTTGAGGTTGAGACCACTCTCGGCGACGTAAGAGAAGAAATCGCACAGGCAGAACTTGTCAAAGAAAGTCCGATTCCTAAGGGAATGTCCAAGGCAGATTATGCAGAGATGCGTTTTGAAGATGCTTTGACAGAAGAAGATGATTTTGATCTGCTGGTTATGGGCAGAACACAGGGAAAAGGCTGCTATTGCTACGTCAATGGCCTTCTTCAGGCACAGCTTGCAAAATATCAGAATCATTATCCTTATATTGTGGTAGACAATGAGGCTGGTATGGAACATATCAGCAGAGGCGTTCTTCCGTCCATGCAGACGGCAATCCTTGTCAGTGACTGCTCCAGAAGAGGAATTCAGGCAGTTGGCAGAATTGCAAAGCTGATCGATGAATGTAATATGCATCCGGAAACAGTCGGTCTGATCGTTAACCGTGCACCGAAAGGTGAACTGAACGACGGAATCAAAGAAGAAATAGAAAAACAGGGACTTCATCTTCTCGGTGTGGTACCGCAGGATGAAACTGTTTATGAGTATGACTGCGAAGGCCGTCCGACAGCAGCTCTGCCGGAGGATAATCCGGTTAAGGTTGCACTGAAAGAAATTGTAAAAAAATTAAATCTTTAAAAAGGACCCTTGCTACCTTTTGAAGATAGCAAGGGTATTTGTGCCGAAAAGGCAAATTTTTTAATACGAAAATAACCCATGGGCGGGGATGGGTTCTGTCTCGAGGGTTATTATATAGAAAACACTATAAATACATGAACTCATTCATGTACAAATTAAAGGAGGTCTATAATGAGTGAATTCAAATTAACTACAGTGGAAGAATTTGAAGCTGCTACCGAAAGACTGTTAGAGACAGGCGCGAAGGTAGGCGCGGACGCATGGCAGTTTCGAGTAAAGAATCAGACTCCACACTGTAAGTTCGGTGAGCAGGGTATCTGTTGCCGAATCTGTGCTATGGGACCATGTCGTATTACACCTAAGGCTCCAAGAGGAGTTTGCGGATGCGATGCACACGGTATCGTAGGAAGAAACTTCCTGAAATTCACAGCTGGTGGTGCAGCTACTCACTCTGATCACGGTCGTGAAATCTGCCACACACTGTACTGCGCAAAAGAAGGCGGAAACTATCAGGTAAAAGATCCTGAAAAGCTGCTCCGCATCGCTAAAGAATGGGGCGTAGAAACAGAAGGAAAAGACATTTATGATCTGGCTCACGAGATGGCTGAACTTGGCCTTATGGAATATGGTAAACCGTTCGGATACCAGAGATTCCTCGACAGAATGCCGGCTGGACAGAAAGAAAAACTTATCGAAAATGAAATCGCACCACGTGCGATCGACCGTGAAGTTGCAAGTTCTCTGCATATGACTCATATGGGATGTTCTTCTCTTCCGGAAGCACTTGTAAAACAGTCTCTCCGCTGCGGCCTTGCAGATGGATGGGGCGGTTCCATGATGGGAACAGAGTTCTCTGACGTACTTTTCGGAACTCCGAAGCCGATCGACACAGAAGCAAACCTTGGTGTTATGGTTGAAGAAAACGTAAACATCGTTGTACACGGACATGACCCGAGTCTTTCTGAAATGATCTGTGAATATGCAGACAGCAAAGAAATGATCGATTATGCAAAATCCGTAGGAGCAAAAGGAATCACTGTTTCCGGTGTATGCTGTACTTCTAACGAAGTAGCTATGCGCCGTGGTGTTCCGATGGCCGGTAACTTCCTGCAGCAGGAAAACGTAGTTCTGACAGGTGCCTGCGAAGCAATCGTAGTTGATGTTCAGTGTATCTTCCCTGCATTAGGACCTTTAAGCAAATGCTTCCATACTAAATTTATCACAACTTCTCCGATCGCTCAGATGCCTGATGCTGAATTTATCAGATTCAATGCTGAGACAGCAGGAGAGAATGCAAAAGCAATCGTTAAGATGGCTATTGATAACTTCAAGAACAGAAAACCTGAACTTGTACATATCCCACAGCTGAAACAGAAAGCTACAGTTGGTTATTCCGTAGAAGCAATCGTTAAGGTTCTTGACGGTGTTACAAACTCTCAGGTTGATGAGACAGGAACAACAAAACCATTACTTGAGTGCATCACTTCCGGTGTTATCCGTGGTGCTGTTGCTATGGTTGGATGTAACAATCCTAAGATCCGTCCTGACTATGCACATATCGAACTGATGAAGAAATGTATCGCCAATGATATCGTTGTCATTGCTTCCGGATGTTCTGCACAGGCAGCTGCAAAAGCAGGTCTTATGGACAAATCTGCAAAAGATCTCTGCGGTGCAGGTCTGAAACGTGTCTGTGAACTGGCTGATATCCCACCGGTACTCCACATGGGATCATGCGTAGATATTTCCCGTATGATGATCCTTGCTGCTGAACTTGCAAAAGATGCAGGTCTTCAGATCAATCAGCTTCCTGTAGTTGGATGTGCTCCTGAGTGGATGTCTGAAAAAGCTGTATCCATCGGTAACTATGTAGTAGGTACCGGTATTGATACATTCCTTGGTGTTGATCCATATGTTTCCGGTTCTTCAGAAATGGGAGAGCTTCTTACAGAGGGAACAAGAAAATGGACAGGAGCTGCTTATACAGTAGAAACAGATATTGAGAAATTAGTTGATCTGATGATCGAAAGAATTGAAGAAAAGAGAACAGCATTAGGAATCTAATCCGTTGTGATCTTAAAAATGTAATAAAAGGTGGATGACATAAAATGAAAATAGCAGTTACAGGAAAAGGCGGCGTAGGCAAAACTACTTTTGCAGCAACGCTCGCGAGGTTGTATGCAGCAGAGGGCAGACCGGTACTTGCAGCAGATGTGGATCCGGATGCAAATCTTGGCCTGGCGCTGGGATTTGATGAGGAAACGCTGGATTCCATCGTACCAATCTCCAAAATGCGTAAGCTTGTGGAGGAACGTACAGGTGCGACAGCAGGAAATCAGTTCTATCATCTGAATCCGAAAGTAGATGATATTCCGGATAAATATGGTAAGGTCTGCAATGGCGTGCGACTCCTTGTCCTGGGAACTGTCGAGACAGGCGGCGGCGGATGCGTATGTCCGGAACATGTAATGTTGAAACGTATTATCAACAATCTGGTACTGAGAAGAGAAGATGTGGTAATTCTTGATATGGAGGCCGGCCTGGAACATCTCGGCAGAGGAACCACAGAGGGAGTTGACGCATTTATCGTAGTGATCGAACCAGGTGCAAGGAGTGTGCAGACATATAAAAATGTAAAGCGCCTGGCAAAAGATTTAGGAGTGTCTCAGGTAAAGGTTGTCGCAAACAAAGTGCGCAATGAAGATGACGAAAACTTTATCAGAGAACGGATTCCACAGGAAGATCTTTTAGGTATGATTCATTACAACACAGAGGTAATTGATGCAGACAGACAGGGAAAATCCCCGTATGACTTCAGCAAGACAGTTACCGATGAGATCATTAAAATAAAAGAAAAGATAGATCGTCAGTAATCATATATTAGGAGGTAGAACAAGTGACTTTATTTGAAAGTGTTTTTGCGGGAAACGACGCGGTTTATGGACTTACAGAGGGTGCCATCAACCAGGCAATTGAAAAATACGGCGCTGACAAAGCAGTCAGCTTCCCTGATACAGCATATTCTTTACCATGCTACTATGCAGTAACAGGAACAAAGGTTGGAACTCTTGCAGAGTTAAAAGATGCTCTTGCAGTAGTAAAAACTCTTATGACAAGAGAGAAAAGAACAAATGACGTATTTATGTCAGGCGTTGCTACAGCTCTCTGCGCAGAATTTATCGAAGTTCTGAAATATATTGACGGAGCAGTTCCTTATGAAGCTCCTTGCTACGGACATCTTGCAGATGCAGTGATCCGTGAACTTGGTGTACCGCTTGTAACAGGCGATATCCCTGGTGTAGCAGTTATCCTTGGAAAAGCTCCTTCCGCTCAGGAAGCAGCAGACCTTGTTAAATCCTATCAGTCTCAGGGTATCCTGATCACTCTGGTTGGTGACGTTATTGACCAGTTAGAGGAAGTTGGATACAAGACAGGTGCTAACGTACGTGTTATCCCGCTTGGAAAAGACGTTACAGCAGTTATCCATGTAGTATCTGTAGCACTTCGTGCAGCTCTTATCTTCGGTAACGTAAAACCAGGTGATGCTGCAACTCTGATGGATTACACAATGAAACGTGTACCTGCATTTGTTAATGCATTTGCACCGTTAAATGATGTGATCGTAGCTTGTGGTGCAGGCGCTATCGCTCTTGGATTCCCGGTTATCACAAACCAGGAAGATGTTGCAAGAGTACCGAAGAGCCTGATCTGCCAGAAAGACATCTCCAAATGGAATGCGACTTCTCTGGAAGCACGTGACATCAAGATTAAAATTACAAACATCGATATCCCGGTTGCTTTCGCATCTGCATTCGAAGGTGAGATTATCCGTCGTAAAGACATGCAGGTTGAATTCGATGGTTCCCGTGTAGACTGTGCAGAGCTTGTACATACATGTGATGCAAGTGAAGTAGAAGACCATAAGATTACAGTTGTTGGTCCGGAAGTAGACGACATGGAACTTGGCAGCAAGAACAGCATTGCATATGTTGTTAAAGTTGCAGGTAAAAACATGCAGCCTGACTTTGAACCTGTTATCGAGCGTAAGTTCCATAACTACATCAACTGTATCGAAGGTGTATACCATACAGGACAGAGAGATATGCAGAGAATCCGTATCAGCAAAGATGCATTTGCTGCAGGCTTCAAGATCAAACATATCGGTGAAGTTCTCTATACACAGGTTAAGAATGAATTTGACGCAGTTGTTGATAAATGTGAAGTTACTATTTATACAGATCCTGCTGAGTGTACAAGAATCCGTCATGAAGTTGCTATCCCGATCTTCGAGAAACGTGATGACCGTCTGAATACTCTGACAGACGAATCTGTAGATGTATATTACAGCTGTATCCTCTGCCAGGCATTCTCTCCAAGCCATGTATGTGTCGTAACACCAGAAAGACTTGGACTTTGCGGTGCCGTTTCATGGCTGGATGCAAAAGCAACACATCAGCTGGATCCTAACGGACCTTGCCAGGTAATCACAAAAGAAAGACCTATTGATGAGAACCTTGGTTCTTATGAAGATGTAGATGAAGCTGTTAAGAAATTATCCCAGGGTGCATTAGAGCACGTTACACTGTACTCTATCATGCAGGATCCTATGACATCATGCGGATGCTTCGAGTGTATCTGTGGTATCGAACCATTCTCCAATGGTGTTGTTATTGCAAACCGTGAGTATGCAGGCATGACTCCTCTTGGAATGACATTCCCGGAAATGGCATCCATGACAGGCGGCGGTGTTCAGACACCTGGATTCATGGGACATGGAAAACATTTCATTTCTTCCAAGAAATTCATGAAGGCTGAAGGCGGTATCGAGCGTATCGTATGGATGCCAAAAGAACTGAAAGAATTCGTTGCTGAACGTCTGAACAAGACAGCTCAGGAACTTTACGGAATTGAAAACTTCACAGATATGATCGGTGATGAAACAGTAGCAACAGATCCGGAAGCACTGGTTGAGTACCTTACAGAAAAAGGACATCCGGCACTGGCTATGGATCCAATGATGTAAACCCTGCACAGGGAAAGAATGCTTGCATTCTTTCCCTGAGGGTTTAACCCTGAGTTTTGAACTGTGACGATTTTTGATATTTTTTTAACGTAAAAGACCCCGTGTTATCTTGTCACTGGTAATTTTATGTAGTATAATGATAGTTGGATTTTTAATAATTTAGAGGAGGCTTATGAGAAATGCCGTTTAATCAGAAACCACAGAAATTTAATGCAAAGATTAACGCTGTCACAATCGGAAGCGGAGATAAGACTGTGACAATCGGTGGAGAAAATTCTTTCCCATTTTACACATTTGATGCACCAACAGAAAACACAGCAAAAATTGGTGTTGAAATCTCTGATCTGGGGCTTGACGAATTTTCTGAAGGCGTAAGAGCTTATTATGAAGGAGCTACTACAATGGCTGAGATCGCTAAAAAAGCAGCAGCTATTGAAGGTGCAGATTTTGTTGCCCTGATCCTGGACGGTGGAGACCCGAACGGAGCAAACAAATCTGTTGAAGAACTTATCGAGGTTGTTAAAGAAGTGGCAGAAGCTATCGACTGTCCACTCGTTGTAGAAGGCTGCAAGAATGTAGAGAAGGATGCGGAACTTCTTCCAAAAGTTGCAGAAGTACTTCAGGGAAGAAATGCACTTCTTCTTTCCGAAAAAGAAGAAAACTACAAAGCAATCGGTGCAGCAGCAGGTCTTGCTTATAATCAGATCGTTGGTGCTGAATCAGCCGTTGATATCAACCTTGCAAAACAGCTGAACGTTGTTACTACACAGCTTGGTGTTGATGCGAAGAAGATCGTTATGAACATCGGTAGTGCAGCAGCTGGTTACGGATATGAGTACGTAGTATCTACTATGGACCGTATCAAAGGTGCAGCATTATCCCAGAATGATAACATGCTGCAGATGCCTATTATTACACCTGTATCCGCAGAGACATGGGCAGTTAAAGAAGCAACAGCTTCTGAAGCTGATATGCCTGAATGGGGATCAGCAGACGAGCGTGGAATCGATATGGAAGTTATGACAGCAGCAGCAGACCTTGCAGCTGGTTCTGATGCCGTAATCTTAAGACATCCGGAATCAATTAAGACTATTTCCAAAATGATCAAAGCACTTGTGTAAATAATAGGAGGAATAATTAGCTATGGCACTGAATGGTATTCAGATTTTTAAATTAACACCAAAGAAAAACTGTAAGGAATGTGGATGTCCGACATGTATGGCTTTCTCCATGAAAGTTGCACAGGGCGCAATGAAAATTGAACAGTGTCCACATATGTCTGACGAAGCACTGGCTTCCCTTTCTGAGGCAACTGCTCCGCCGATGAAGACAATCAAGATCGGAACAGGCGATGCAGAGTTCACACTCGGTGGAGAAACTGTTCTGTTCAGACATGAAAAAACATTTGTAAGCAAACCAAGATATGCTGTATCTCTCTGCACATGCATGGATGATGCAGAAGTTGAGGCTAAGCTTGCAGAAATCCCACATGTAGACTATGACCGTATCGGTGAAAGAATGCATGTAGAACTTGTATACGTGAACTGCGATGCAGAAGCAGATGCTGCTAAATATACAGCACTTGTAGAAAAAGCAAAAGGTCTGGGAAGAACTCTGATCCTTGGATGCACAGATCCAGAAATCGCAAAAGCAGCTCTTGAAGTATGCAAAGATGGCAAACCGGTTCTTAACGGAGCAAACGCTTCCAACTATGAAGCAATGAATGCTGTTGCAACAGAAGCAGGAGTAGTTCTTGGAGTATCCGGAAAAGACATCAACGAGCTTTACGATACCGTAGCAGCTCTTGAAAAACTTGGCAACAAAAACCTTGTTCTTGATACAACAGGTGCTGACATCAAAGAAACATTTGCAAATACTGTAATGGTTCGTCGTGCAGCTCTGAAAGATCAGGACAGAACATTTGGATATCCATCCATCGTTAACCTGGTTAAACTTGCCAAAGGTGATCATCATTTACAGGCAGCACTTGCTTCCGTATTTACAATGAAATATGGTTCCATCATTGTTATGGAACAGATGACATATGCAGAGGCTCTTCCACTGTTTGGTCTTCGTCAGAACGTTTATACTGATCCACAGAAACCGATGAAAGTAGAGCCGGGTATCTACCCGCTCAACGGTGCAGATGAGAATTCTCTCGTTGTTACAACCGTAGACTTTGCTCTTACATACTTCGTAGTTTCTGGTGAACTGGAACGTTCCGGTGTACCGCTTAATCTGGTTATCAACGATGCAGGCGGACTTTCCGTACTGACATCCTGGGCAGCTGGTAAATTCTCCAGCACCAGCATTTCTGAGTACATCAAGACAGAAGTTGAGCCGAAAGTAAAATGCCGTAAACTCGTTATCCCTGGTAAAGTAGCTGTTCTTAAGGGCGACCTTGAAGCAAAACTTCCGGGATGGGAGATCATTGTAGGACCTAGAGAAGCAGTTCAGCTTGTGAAATTCTTAAAAGATATGCAGGCATAAGCCGGCATAAAATATAATTTTTCTCAGGGAGGAGGAAACTCCCTGAGACATTAAAAACCATGTAAAGGAGAACACAGGTATGGCAAAATTTGTTACTATTGGAGAGAGACTTTCCACAACAGCACCAGCAGTTAATAAAGCATTTACAGAGAGAGATCCTGAGCCGATTCTCAAAAGAGCAAAACAGCAGCTCGATGCAGGTGCTACATACCTCGATGTAAATATCGGACCAGCAGAGAACGATGGACCGGAACTGATGAAATGGGCTGTAGAGCTTCTGCAGAGCAACTTTGACAATGTTCCGCTTGCACTGGATACTTCCAACGTTGCAGCTATCGAATCTGGTATTTCTGTATACAATCGTTCCAAAGGAAAACCGATCGTAAACTCCGCTGATGCGGCAGGAAGAATCGGTTATATTGATGTTGCAGCTGCTAACGATGCAATCGTTATCGCTCTTTGCAACGGTGAAGGAATTGCAAAAGACAATGATGAACGTATGATGTACATGCAGACTCTGATGGAGAGAGGTATGGAACATGGTATGGACGTTGAGAACGATATGTGGTTCGATCCGTTATTCCTGGTTATCAAAGGAATGCAGGACAAACAGATGGAAGTTCTTGAATTCATCAAAATGATCTCTGATATGGGAATGAAGAGCACCGGTGGTCTTTCCAACAACTCCAACGGTATGCCGAAACATATCCGTCCGATCATGGACTCCGCTATGGTAGCTATGGCTATGATGCAGGGACTTACATCCGCAATCGTTAACCCTAACGACCTGCGTCTGATGGAAACAATCAAATCCTGTGATATCATCAAAAATAATTACCTGTACGCAGATTCCTATCTGGAAATCTAATCAGTCTGACTTTTTTACGGCTGTAGATAAAAAAAGGCTGGAGGCTTCGCGGCCTCTGGCCTTTTTTATAAATATCAATAAGTCTGACGCCCAACGCCACAGCTGAAAGACAAGAATATTCACGAGGCGAGAAAGGTGGTTACCGCATGTTTAAGGTGACATTTGCATTTGAAAATGGCAGTGAGGTAGAAGCATTTGCCAATGCGGGGGATAATCTGCTGGAGGTTGCACGTGGTGCGAACGTGGCAATTGATGCACCATGCTCCGGAAACGGAGCCTGCGGAAAGTGTCGGGTGCAGTTAAAAGGCGGAGAACTGGACTCAAAGAAAACTCTTCATATTTCTGATGAGGAATTTGAAAAAGGATGGCGTCTGGCATGCATGAGCAAAATCTGCGCGGATGTGGAAGTACTTGTGCCGGACATCGCATCTGCTTACAAAAGCAGAATGAAAGTGGCAGACTTAAGTTCTAAAGAAGAAATCGCAATTTTTGAAAAAGCAAAAAATCAGGTCGAAGAGACCGGAATTCAGTTAAGAAATAGTCTGGAAGTTGTAGAACTCCAGATGACTGAACCAACACTGGATGATACCATGCCGGATGTTGAGAGACTGACAAGAGCACTTCGCAAATTTATGAATCTGAAACGGATCAGAGTTCCGTATGCAGTTCTCCGTAAACTTCCGGATGTGCTCCGTGCAAGTAAATTTTCAGTGAAATGTGTGGTCCGCGTAACACCGGATGATATGTTTGTCTATGATATTTTTGATGCAAAAGAAGACGTGATCATGGGTGGACTCGCAGTAGATATTGGTACAACAACCGTTTCTGCTGTCATCATCAATATGGCTACGGGTGAAATCCTTGCCAAGAGTTCCTCCGGTAACGGACAGATCCGTTATGGTGCGGATGTTATCAACCGTATCATTGAGACAACGAAACCTGGTGGAATCAAAAAACTGCAGGATGCAGTGATCAAAGAAACGATCAACCCGATGATTCATGAGATGTGCAGAAGCATTCACCTTCCGGAGAACCAGATCTATCGTATGTGTGTGGCATCCAATACGACAATGAACCATCTGTTTGCAGGAATTAATGCAGATTACCTGCGTACAGAACCATATATTCCGGCTTTCTTTAAAACAAATTCGCTGTTTGCATCAGATGTCGGAATTGAGATCAATGGAGACGCCCATATTATTATGGCACCGAACATCGGAAGCTATGTGGGTGGCGATATCACAGCAGGTACACTGGTAAGTATGATCTGGAACAGACCGGAATTTTCACTGTTTATTGACCTTGGTACCAACGGTGAGCTCGTTTTTGGAAACTCTGATTTTATGATGAGCTGTGCCTGCTCTGCCGGACCGGCATTCGAAGGTGGAGATATCAGCTGCGGTATGCGTGCGACAGATGGAGCAATCGAAGCATGTACCATTGATAAAGAAACCATGGAACCGACATACAGAGTAGTCGGTGAACCTGGAACCAAACCGGTCGGTCTTTGCGGTTCTGGTATCATTGATGTGATCAGCGAACTGTTTATGACTGGAATCATCAACCCGAAGGGCAAATTTGTCCGTGAAGGTAAGCGTGTCCGCCATGACCATTATGGAATGGGCAGCTATGTGATCGCATTTGAGGAAGAGGCAGGATCTGTAAAAGATGTTGAGATCACAGAAGTAGATATCGACAACTTCATCCGTGCAAAAGGAGCTATTTTCTCTGCAATCCGCACGATGCTGTCTTCGCTTGATTTTGATGTATCCATGATTGATGATGTTTACGTTGCCGGTGGTATCGGAAGTGGAATCAACATGCAGAATGCAGTTAATATCGGAATGTTCCCGGATGTTCCGCTTGAGAAATTCCATTATATTGGTAACTCATCACTGACAGGTGCTTATCTGATGCTTCTTTCCACACAGGCCGAGAAAAAGACCTATGAACTTGCATCAAATATGACATATATGGAGCTTTCGACAGTTCCGACTTACATGGATGAATTCGTGGGAGCATGTTTTATCCCACATACCGATGCATCTATGTTTCCGAATGTGCATCAAAGATAATATCCAAGTGTGAAAAATACAAATGCTGTTCATGCTTGCAGGATAAAGCATTTGTTTAATAACTTAGAAGAGGTGTGTTATGAGTTCTGACGTAAAAACAACAACATTTAGTCCGGCAGAAACAGAATCTGTAGGAGATAAACTGGGATATGGAAAAGACAGCAAAGAGCGTCTCCCATGGGAACATTATCTGAGCCAGTATCAGGAATCAGATCCAAAGGAAATTGCTGCAAGACTTGGCATTTCCTATGATGAAGAACAGAAGTATTTTACTCTGAAATTTCTTGGGACGGTTTATCAGATTTCTTGGCCGGATTTTCAGGTCAGCCACGAAGCGGATGATATGGGATTTTATCCTCTGGAAACCATGACCTATGCCAGAACTCTGACGATTCGTTTTCTGCTGAATGGTGCGGAAGCATCAGGTACCGGGAAATTCAAAACCTACAGAGAAATGCCGTGGGGTGAAGTATACCTTCGACAGTTTGACGGACGCTGTATCAAGCGGCTGGCATTCTCCTATGGAAACCGTATCAAAGATTTTCAGGCAATCATGGAACACATGCACTGTGTTCCGGTGAAGCATGGAGACATTGCTTATCAGCTGGAGATCTTTCCAGATTATCTGGTACAGATGATCCTGTGGGAAGGAGACGATGAATTTCCGCCATCCTCACAGATCCTGTTTTCGGATAATTTTCCGATATCTTTTCAGGCAGAAGATATGGCTGTTATGGGCGATGTGATCATCGGATCACTGAAGTCCTTTGCGAAATGTATATAAAAAGGAGGTAACTTTTATGGGATTCAAAAGTGACATCGAAATTGCACAGGAGTGCGAAATGTTGCCAATCACAAAGATTGCAGAAAAAGCAGGTATTGATGATAAATATCTGGAGCAGTACGGAAAATACAAAGCAAAAATTGATTATAATCTTCTGAAAGAAAGTGACAGAAAAGACGGTAAGCTGATCCTTATGACAGCAATCAACCCGACACCGGCCGGTGAAGGAAAGACTACTACAACCGTAGGTCTTGCAGATGCAATGCAGAAGCTTGGAAAGAGTGTTATGGTTGCTCTTCGTGAGCCATCTCTCGGACCGGTATTCGGTGTCAAAGGCGGCGCAGCAGGCGGTGGTTATGCACAGGTAGTTCCGATGGAAGATATCAACCTTCATTTTACAGGTGACTTTCATGCTATCACATCAGCTAATAACTTATTGGCTGCAATGCTTGATAACTCAATTCAGCAGGGCAACGTATTAAACATTGATCCTAATCAGGTTGTTTGGAAGAGATGCGTTGACATGAACGACAGAGTTTTAAGAAACGTTGTTGTTGGTCTAGGCAGAAAGGTAGACGGAACAGTAAGAGAAGACCATTTTGTAATTACTGTTGCGTCAGAAATTATGGCAATTCTTTGTCTTGCAACAAGCTATGCGGATTTAAAAGAAAGATTAGGAAAGATTATTGTTGCATACACATATGACGGACAGCCTGTTACAGCAAAAGACGTTAAGGCAGTTGGCGCAATGGCAGCACTTCTTAAAGATGCAATGAAGCCTAACATTATTCAGACATTAGAGCATACACCGGCATTAGTTCACGGTGGACCTTTTGCAAATATTGCTCATGGATGCAACTCGGTTAAGGCTACAAAGACAGCATTAAAGATGGCTGATTATGTTATAACAGAAGCAGGTTTTGGTGCTGACCTCGGTGCTGAAAAGTTTATGGACATTAAGTGCAGAAAAGCAGGTCTTAAGCCTGACTGTGTTGTATTAGTAGCAACAGTTAGAGCATTAAAATACAACGGTGGAGTTCCAAAAGACCAGTTATCAGAAGAAAATCTTGACGCATTAAAGAAAGGTATTGTAAACCTTGAAAAACATATTGAAAATCTTCAGTTATTCGGAGTTCCTGTAGTTGTAACATTAAATCAGTTTATTACAGATACAGAAGCAGAATATGAATATATTAAGAATTTCTGCGAAGAAAGAGGATGCGAATTTGCATTAGCAGAAGTTTGGGCTAAAGGTGGAGAAGGTGGAAAGGCATTAGCAGAAAAAGTTATTGAAACTATTGAAAACAAGCCATCTAACTATGCACCTCTTTATCCTGATGATATGTCAATCAAAGAAAAGATTGAAACAATAGCAACAAAGATTTACGGAGCAGATGGTGTTACATATTCTCCTGAAGCCGAGAAAGCTATTGCAAATATTGAAAAAATGGGATACAAAGAATATCCTGTATGTATGGCAAAGAACCAGTTCTCATTCTCAGATGATAAGACTAAGTTAGGAAGACCTACAGGATTTAAGATTAATATTCGTGACGTTTATGTTTCAGCAGGTGCAGGATTTGTAGTTGCATTGACAGGTAGCATTATGACAATGCCTGGTTTATCAAAATCTCCTGCAGCATTTGGAATAGACTTAACAGACGATGGAAAAATCACAGGATTATTCTAAATTATACAAAAGTGGAGGAGCCTTTTAGGCAATAAATAAATGGCAAAAATTATAGACGGAAAACAGATTTCATTAGACATTAAGAATGAATTAAAAGAAAAGGTTGCAAAATACAAAGAGCAGGGAATTGAGATTACTCTTGCAGTAGTAAAAGTAGGAAATGATCCTGCATCAGCAGTTTATGTTAGAAACAAAGAGAAAGCTTGTGAATATGTTGGCATAAACTCAAAGACTTTGGCATTACCTGAAGAAACAACAGAAGAAGAGCTTTTAAATGTTGTTAAGAAATTAAATGAAGACAAAAATGTTAACGGTATTTTAGTTCAGTTACCACTTCCTAAACATATTGATGAAAGCAAGGTTCTTCTTACAATTGACAGCACAAAAGATGTGGATGGTTTTCATCCTGTAAATGTTGGAAAGATGGTAATAGGTGAAGATACATTTTTACCTTGTACACCTGCTGGAATTATTGAAATGATTAAAAGAACAGACATTGATATTGAAGGTAAGGAATGTGTGGTTATTGGAAGAAGCAATATTGTTGGAAAACCAATGGCTATGTTAATGCTTAAGGAAAATGCAACAGTTACTATTGCACATTCAAGAACTAAAGATTTAAAAGAGGTTACAAAGAGAGCAGACATTATTGTGGCAGCAATAGGAAAAGCTAAGTTTGTAACAGCAGATTACGTGAAAGAAGGCGCTGTTGTAATCGATGTTGGAATGGACAGAGATGAAAATGGTAAGTTATGTGGTGATGTTGATTTTGAATCAGTTTCAAAAGTGGCATCAGCCATTACACCTGTACCTGGTGGCGTAGGACCAATGACAGTAACAATGCTTTTGGTAAACTGCTTAAGAAGCGTTGAACTAAACAAATAAAATTTTTGAGCCTGTCGAATATGATAGGCTCAAATAGCTTATACAAGATTAAAAATATTTGAAGGGAGGTTTAATGAGAATATGAAGTTTGCCAATGTCATTGTAGACATTTCACACGAAAAGTTAGACCGTCCCTTTGGATATATTATACCTGATGAATTGGAAAAAGAGATTACAGTAGGAACCGCTGTTACCATACCATTTGGTAAAGGCAACAGGCAGATAAAAGGCTATGTAATTGAAATAACAGACCAGCCATCTTTTGACATATCAAAAATGAAAGAGATTATGGCAGTTGAAGAGGGAGCAGCCAAGGTTGAAAGTCAGTTAATTAATTTGGCTTATTGGATTAAAGAAAATTACGGCTCCACAATGAATCAGGCATTAAAAACTGTAATACCGGTAAAGAATAAGATTAGAAATATTGAAAAAAAGACAATAGTATTAAATTTGAACAGTGAACAACTGGAAGAAAAAATAAAACAATATAAAAAGAAAAATGCAAAAGCAAGACTTAGGTTGTTAGAAGAATTAAAGATAAACAACAGAATGGCAAGAGAGCTTGTGGTAGATAAATTAAATGTTTCACCAAGTACTCTTAAGTCAATGGAACAGTTAGGGGACATTGTAATTGAGAAAACAATTAATTACAGAAATCCTATTGAATTAAAAGAACAGCCTGAATATGACATAGTTCTTAATGAAAATCAGAGAAAAGTTTCAGAAGCAATTAAGGAAACAATGGATTTTAAGAAAAAAGACAGAGTGAATGTGCATCTTATTCATGGAATTACAGGAAGTGGAAAAACAGAAGTTTATATGGATTTAATAGATTATACTATTAAAAAAGGCAAATCAGTAATTGTTCTGATTCCTGAAATTGCCCTTACATATCAGACTGTAATGAGATTTACAAGAAGATTTAAAGAAAAGGTATCAATAATAAATTCAAGGCTGTCATCAGGAGAGCGTTACGACCAGTTTGAAAGAGCGAAAAATGGTGACGTAACCATAATGATAGGTCCAAGATCAGCTTTGTTTACGCCTTTTTCCAATTTGGGATTAATAGTAATAGACGAAGAACACGAAAGTGCTTACAAAAGTGAATCGGTTCCTAAATATCATGCTATTGAAGTGGCGCAGAAGAGAGCATATGACACAGGTGCAACAGTGGTTTTAGGCTCGGCAACGCCATCTCTTGAATCTTATTATAAGGCTAAGAATGGAACCTATATTCTTCATAAGTTAACAACAAGAGAGAAAGGCAATCTTCCATCAGTATCAATTGTAGATTTAAGGGAAGAGTTACAGCAGGGAAATAAATCTATTTTCAGTAATAAACTTCAAACATTAATTAATGACAGATTAGAGAAAAAAGAGCAGACAATGCTTTTTATTAATAGA
>OLVW01001415.1_pt1 | contig 20546 bp, 19 predicted proteins | sample 1673301 | NCBI WGS metagenome assembly OLVW01 (sample SAMEA3178941, study PRJEB25190) | human gut metagenome
TGTTACAGGAACTATAGCAAGCCTCTTAATTGATGTATTTGAAGACAATTCAATTGAGTGCGAAAGACAAGGAAGATATGACAAAATTATTTGTAAATTAAGAAAACAAAAGAAAAAAAGAGTATATATAAGTAAAAAAGAGAATATAGATTATTTTATAATGATAAAAGCACTTGCGAAATCGACTCATTTTCAATAATATAAGGACAGTGATTAGCACTCGAAGTAAATGAGTGCTAGCAAAAATCGGCAGAATTAGACAGAGTGCCGAAACAGTTGCCGGATATTAAGAATAGCAGAGACGGTAACAGAGATTCCAGGTTGGAGAATAAAGGAGGATATAGATCATGACATTAGTACCTTTAGGTGACAGAGTTGTATTAAAACAGGTTGAAGCAGAAGAAACAACAAAATCCGGAATCGTTCTTCCGGGACAGGCACAGGAGAAACCACAGCAGGCAGAAGTTGTAGCTGTAGGACCTGGCGGAGTTGTTGACGGCAAAGAAGTAAAAATGGAAGTAGCTGTAGGTGATAAAGTTATCTACTCCAAATATTCAGGAACAGAAGTAAAGATGGATGGCACAGAATACATTATCGTAAAACAGAATGATATTCTTGCAATTGTTAAATAAGCAATATCAAAATAGAAAACATAAATGAAGATACTTATAAGATAATATTTACAGGATGTAACATGAAATACCGGCTAAGTATCAGAAAGAATTCATAGAGATCAAAATTTGAATCAGGAGGTCATATTATCATGGCAAAAGAAATTAAATTCGGCGCAGAAGCCAGAGCAGCTCTTGAAGCTGGTGTAAATAAATTAGCTGATACAGTAAGAGTAACATTAGGACCGAAAGGAAGAAACGTAGTTCTTGACAAACCATACGGTGCTCCGCTTATCACAAACGACGGTGTTACAATCGCAAAAGAAATTGAACTGGAAGACGGATTTGAAAACATGGGCGCACAGCTGATCAAAGAAGTTGCTTCCAAAACAAACGATGTAGCAGGTGATGGTACAACAACAGCTACTGTTCTTGCACAGGCTATGGTAAATGCAGGTATGAAGAACTTAGCTGCAGGTGCTAATCCAATTATCTTAAGAAAAGGTATGAAGAAGGCAACTGATTGTGCAGTAGAAGCTATAGCACAGATGAGCGAAAAGGTTACAGGCAAGGATCAGATTGCAAAGGTTGCATCTATTTCAGCAGGTGACGAAGAAGTAGGCCAGATGGTAGCAGATGCTATGGAAAAAGTTTCTAATGATGGCGTAATAACAATCGAAGAATCTAAGACAATGAAGACAGAACTTGACCTTGTAGAAGGTATGCAGTTCGACAGAGGTTATATATCAGCATATATGGCAACAGATATGGATAAGATGGAAGCTAACCTTGATAACCCATACATCCTTATCACAGATAAGAAGATATCTAATATTCAGGAAATCTTACCAGTTCTTGAGCAGATTGTACAGAATGGTGCTAAGCTTCTTATTATCGCTGAGGATGTTGAAGGTGAGGCACTTACAACACTTATCGTTAACAAGTTAAGAGGTACATTCAATGTAGTAGCTGTCAAGGCTCCTGGATATGGTGACAGACGTAAGGAAATGCTTAAAGATATCGCTATTCTTACAGGTGGTCAGGTTATCTCAGAAGAACTTGGTCTTGAGCTTAAGGATACAACACTTGATATGCTTGGTAGAGCTAAGTCAGTTAAGGTTCAGAAAGAAAATACAGTTATCGTTGATGGCGAAGGTGCTAAGGAAGATATCGAAGCAAGAGTTGCACAGATTCGTGCACAGCTTGAAGAAACAACATCTGATTTCGATAAGGAAAAGTTACAGGAAAGACTTGCTAAGCTTGCAGGTGGCGTAGCTGTTATCAGAGTTGGTGCTGCAACAGAAACTGAAATGAAGGAAGCTAAGCTTCGTATGGAAGATGCTCTTAATGCAACAAGAGCAGCAGTAGAAGAAGGTGTTATCTCAGGTGGTGGTTCAGCTTATATCCACGCATCTAAGAAGGTTGCAGAGCTTGCTGCTACACTTAGCGGAGATGAAAAGACAGGTGCAGAGATTATCCTTAAGGCTCTTGAAGCTCCATTATTCCACATTGCTAACAATGCTGGTCTTGAGGGTGCAGTTATCATCAACAAGGTAAGAGAATCAGAAGTCGGAACAGGTTATGATGCACTTAACGATAAGTACGTTAATATGGTTGATGCAGGTATCCTTGATCCAGCTAAGGTTACAAGAAGCGCATTACAGAATGCTACAAGTGTTGCATCTACACTTCTTACAACAGAAGCAGTTGTTACAACTATTAAGGAAGATGCACCAGCTATGCCAGCAGGAGCTGCCGGTATGGGCGGAATGATGTAATAAGTAATAATTTGCTATACATCAGTAAGTTGATAAAATAAATTTAACATTTTCATCATATTAAAAAAGTCCCTTTGTTTATGTTTTATATTCATAAACAAGGGGGCTTTTTGTTGTGCAATATAAAAGGAATGTGTTATGCTATCAAGGTTATTAAGTGAATTGCAGCAGATTGAGCTGATTCATATATGTCAGGAGAGCTTGGTTTATGTTTTTTAGTAGAAGAAAGAATGATGATTTGTCAGAAAAGCTGGTTAAACTGGTGGTTCCGATAGCTATACAGCAGTTTATGTTGGCACTTGTGAGTGCCACAGATGCGGTTATGCTGGGCTTTGTAGACCAGACCTCGTTGTCTGCAGCTTCACTTGCCGGACAGATACAGTTTGTGCTTAATCTGTTTATAGCAGGGATAACAGCAGGCTCAGGAATAATGATTTCACAGTACTGGGGAAAGAAGGACATAAAAGCTATTGAAAAGGTCATGCCGGTGGCTTTATATGCTAATCTGCTGTCAGGCGGCATATTCACTATTCTTGCGCTTCTCATACCTGAGGGACTTATAAGGATATTCACTAACGAACCGGAGCTTATTGCAAGCGGTACACTATATATAAGGGCAGTAGCCTTATCCTATGTGCTGTGTGCAGTATCGCAGGTATATCTGATTCTTCTTAAGAATACAGGAAGGGCGGCTCAAAGCTCTGTTATCAGCTCATCAGCAGTTGCTGTTAATATAGTCTGCAATGCTGTCCTTATATTTGGCTTGTTTGGTATGCCACGTCTTGGCATACGTGGAGCGGCTTATGCAACTGTAATATCGAGAGTGATAGAGCTTGTATGGGCATATATTGTAGTTAACAAAGACAGGATTGCCGCTTTGGAATGGAAAGGAATTATTCATACAGATAAAGCACTGACAAGAGATTTCTGGTATTACACAACACCTGTGCTATGTGCCTCCTTAGTGTGGGGCATTGCATTTGTATTATACTCAGTTATACTTGGACATATGGGAAGTGATGCTGTTGCAGCGAATTCCATAGCCAGTATAGTAAAGAGCATGGTGCAGTGCGTTATAAGGGGTGTTAGTGCCGGGGCAGGAATTATTATAGGTAATCTTCTAGGAGCAGGTAAGCTTGATAAAGCCAGGGAATATGGTGGAAGAATTACAAGACTGTCAATAGCCATTGGGATAATAACAGGTCTGCTTCTTATCGTTGTAGCTCCGGTTGTATCGCGTGCAGCCCCTATGTCAGATACAGCGAAGGGGTATCTTGGCTTTATGCTGATAGTCCTTGGCATCAATCTGATGGGGCAGTCGGTGAATACAACTGTTCTGGATGGGATATTCTGTGCCGGAGGTGATGCAAAGTTTGATATGAAGGGGAATATTGGTGCAATGTGGTGCTTTGCGGTTCCGCTTGGCTTTATAGCAGCATTTGTATTCAATGCACCAGTCTGGCTTGTATATATCATAATAAGCCTGGATGAGCTGGTAAAGCTCCCGGCAGTATATATACATTATAAGAAGTATATCTGGGTAAGAAATATTACAAGATAAAACACTAGTGAAAAATACCAGGGATAGTTGTTTCTATTTAAAAAAGTTAAGGGGTATGTTATAATACTTCCATATTGGATTTTAGTTGTCACGCAGGAGGAATGGTAATGGCGGATATTGATGAGCTTAAAAAGAAACTTGAAGATGGATGGATAAAGGGTGAACCTTATGTATTTGTAAGTTATGCAAGTAAGGATAAAGAGAAGGTTTACGAATTTGTATATGAACTTAGAAAACGCGGAATTAATGTATATATAGATATAGAGCTTCAGGAGAATATTTCTAAGAACTGGTTACAGAATATTAAGGAGCGTTTATATGATGTTGATTGTGTTGCTATGATTTCATTTCTTAGTCTTAACTATTTCCGTAGTTATGCCTGCCTTATAGAACAGCTTGTAACACGTTCAGAGGATTTAAAGATGGAAAAAGGCAAGTATCTTGAGAATTTTTATATTGCATTGGATGATAATATGTCTACAATACAAAAAATGGAAGATGCTGTGTATGATAATACAGTTGCAAAAGAAAGTCAGAGTATGGCAATAAAGATGGTTCCAGAGGAAGTAAATGTCCTTAAAGATGTCATGGAAGATAATATTGCAGTAAAGAGCAAGTTAAAGAAAGATGTCAGGTCAACTATAGATGGTCTGAATACAGCACATAGAGTTGCGATAAGTATGCTTAGTTATATTTTTAAAGAGTCAAGCTATAGTATTCAGAAATATGGAACAGCTGGTGATTGCGCACAGTTAATGTATAACAATTTTACTAATGACAAGAATGACAAAATTAATATTGATGTATTGGAGGAACTTAAAGAAAAGTACAACAATGATAGTGTTGCCGATAAAAATAACATAGCAATAGACAGCGTTGCTGCAGATGATTCTGTAACAGCAGTAGATAACACCAATATAACAGATAATACCAGTATAACAGATAATACCAATATAACTGATAATACTAGTATAACAGATAATACCAGTATAACTGATAACACCAATATAACAGATAATACCAGTATAACTGATAACACTCATATAACTGATAACACCAGAACAAGACAGGCTACAAGTACAGGTGATATCAGATTTACGCTTTATGGCAAGGAGTATGAACTTAATCAGTCAGATATGATGCTTACATTTTTTGCACACGTTCTTAATAAACATCAGGATATTGTGGACGAACTTCCTTCATATAATGGGATGACCTGCGTGTCTGATGTTGATTATAGTCTTCCTAAGAATCGTAAGGCAGATATGCCTACATATTTCAGAAGCTGTGAATTCTTTGAATTCGCTAATGGAAGCCATATATGCGTTGGAACATCATATTCAGTAGTAGACAAGTTAAAGAAAATGGCACTTCTGCTTAATATATGTGGTGAAAGCCCAGAGATATTTAGTTCAGAACAGGTTGAACTTCCAGCGGTAAAGGTAAGAGGAGGTTCTTCTGTTAGCGGCAAAGGAAGTGGATCACTTGTGAAATTCAGCGTATATGGCAATAAATACGAGCAGAACCAGACAGATATGCTTGGAACAATATGCAGTTCTGTTATAGCTAAGCATCCAGACAAGTTAGAGGAAGCAGCAGATGCTTTATTATGTATTGATGTTAAAGATTATACAGATGTTGCCAAAGAAGACAGACCGGTATATTTCTCATCAATGAACAGATATGAAGTAAATGGCACAGCTTATAGTGTTGGTGGAAGCTTCGGAATGAAAGAAAAGCTTAAAATGATTGCCAGATTGCTTATAATGTGTGACGAAAGCAAGGATATAATTGATATAGAAGACTATGAGATACCAGACGTAAAGGTTAAGTCGGCTGCAGGCACTAAGAAGAAAATTAATTACTTTGATTAATTGGAATTATTACAAGATAGGAGAAGCTTTATGTTTGATATAGCAGTAGAACAGATAGTGAAGGTAAAACCACCTAAGACAGCAGTTATTTATAAGGCATTGCTTATAATAGGCTGTATTGTGGCGGCTACAACCATACCACAGACAAGAACATTTGGAATAATTGTGCTTGCATTATTTGCGGTGATGACATTTTTAGTATTCCAGTATTATAATGCAGAGCTTGAGTATTCGATGGTGGATGATACGCTTACGATTGACAGGATTATGGCAAAATCGGCAAGAAAAAGATGTGGTGTGTATACGCTTTCAAGAGCAAAGCTTGTGGCAAGAGCTGATTCGCAGGATGCACTCCGTATGAATCATATGGACGTTAAGACTTATGATTATTCAGTTGGTGCAAGTAATCACGATTCAGTTGTCATATATGCGTATAATGAACATAACGAATTAGTCAGGGTATTTATATATCCTGATGAACGTGTTCTTCACAGAATACAAAATGTTGTTGAAAAAGATGTGTTTAAAGTTATTGACTTTTAAAAAATGCTCTGATACAATTTTAATATTATAAACAAAAGGAATATGATAGAACGTTTATCAGATTTCTCCACACAGAAATGTCCGAATTAAGTATTCGGATTTTTTTGTACCAAGAATTGCGTTATTATGCGCATATAACTTAATTATTTTATTTACAGGAAAGCGAGGACAAAGGAAAATGGGTACAATTATTAGTGAGGGCATTACATTTGACGATGTGTTATTAGTTCCACAGTATTCAGAAGTAACACCTAATATGATCGATTTAACAACTAATCTTACAAAGAATATTAAGCTTAATATTCCTTTGATGAGTGCAGGTATGGACACAGTTACTGAACATAGAATGGCAATCGCTATGGCAAGACAGGGTGGTATAGGTATTATCCACAAGAATATGTCTATTGAGCAGCAGGCAGAAGAGGTAGATAAGGTAAAGAGATCAGAGAATGGAGTTATCACAGATCCATTTTACTTACATCCAGATAATACATTAAAAGAAGCTAACGAGCTTATGGGAAAGTTCAGAATATCAGGCGTACCTATTGTAGATGATAACAAGAAGCTTGTTGGTATAATCACTAACAGAGATCTTAAGTTCGAAGAGGATTTCTCAAGACCTATCAAGGAATGTATGACAAGTGAGAATCTTGTAACAGCAGAGGAAGGCATCACACTTGAAGAAGCTAAGAAGATTCTTGGTAAGGCAAGAAAGGAAAAGCTTCCTATTGTTGATAAGGATTTCAAGCTGACAGGTCTTATCACAATCAAGGATATTGAGAAGTCTATCAAGTATCCTGCATCTGCACATGATTCGCAGGGAAGACTTCTTGCAGGTGCTGCTGTTGGTATAACTTCTAATGTTATGGACAGAGTAGAAGCACTTGTTAATGCAAGTGTTGACTGTATTGTTATAGATTCAGCTCATGGTCATTCAAAGAATATTATTACAACTTTAAAGGAAATCAAGGCTGCATATCCAGAACTTCAGGTTATTGCGGGTAATATAGCTACAGGAGCTGCTGCCAAAGCTTTATGTGAAGCAGGCGTAGATGCTGTTAAGGTTGGTATTGGACCTGGTTCTATATGTACAACAAGAGTTGTTGCCGGTATTGGTGTACCTCAGGTAACAGCAGTTATGGATGCATATGCTGAGGCTAAAAAGTATGGTATTCCAGTTATCGCTGATGGTGGTATAAAGTTCTCAGGAGATATAGTTAAGGCGATAGCAGCAGGCGGTAATGTATGTATGCTTGGAAGTCTTTTAGCAGGCTGTGACGAAGCTCCTGGTTCATTTGAGTTATTCCAGGGCAGAAAGTATAAGGTTTATAGAGGCATGGGTTCTATTGCAGCTATGGAGAATGGTAGTAAAGACAGATACTTCCAGACAGATGCAAAGAAGCTTGTTCCAGAAGGTGTTGAAGGACGAGTTGCATATAAAGGACTTGTTGAAGATACTATATTCCAGCTTATGGGAGGACTCCGTTCAGGTATGGGTTACTGTGGAGCACAGACTATTCCAGTACTTCAGGAGACAGCTAAGTTTATAAAGATGTCATCTGCAGCTTTAAGAGAAAGTCATCCACATGACATTCATATTACTAAAGAAGCTCCTAACTATTCTGTTGAGAATGCTTAAATAATATAATTGATATCGGGGTTAAAAGTAACCTTTTATCATATTTAAAGTGTAAAATAAGTTTCCGGCATGGCAAAAGTGTGATTAGCTGTGCCGGTTTTATTATGTGCAATAGTTAAGAACGCGAAGTATTTTCTAAAATTTCAGTGAGCAGCAAGTAATATGTCAATTTTCAATCAATTAAATAAAATAAGTGATTGCTAACTTGTATCTTAATGATGTATAATGAATTTAAAAGTTAAATGAATCGAAAAATTATAATTGACAGATAATCAGGTATGAGGAGAGCGATGATATGCGGGACAAGATGATTAACAAATATATTGCCAAAAATCACGCTGGAACTGTTTTTACTGATAGTGAACTGAAGGTTATCAAGGAAGGTAATATAGATGATATGGTTACAACATTTCTTGATATGAACACAGAATACTACAACAAGCAGATGCAGAGTGTACTTAAGATATTTACTCAGTTTATAGGTAATGATATGGAACTGGAAAGAATTATATATCAAAAGGAGTACGAGGGAAAGTTTGTAGGCTGCCAGCTTATGGACGGAGATATAGATGTATTTCTTGGCATAGCGGGAGATGATGACGACCTTTTATGTGTTGCATCAGTATTTTCACAGGAAGAGCTGAGTGAGTTTGATTCAGATGCTTATGATTCAATATGTGAGCTTATTAACGTGATTAATGGTGCGTATGCAACAAAGCTCAGCTATGAAGACATAGAAGTTGCATTGCATCCACCAGTATTTTATAAGGATACACAGATTAAGGCAGATAATGGAATGTATGTAGTTACATTTTCAATGAAGGGACATAGATTTAATCTGATTATGGTGGCAGATGATAAGATTAAGCTGGAAGTTTAAGGTGTAAGCATATACCAGATTATAAAGTGGGAACGGAGGACGATTATGGCTAGAATATTGATAGTAGATGATTCTAAGACATCAAGGAAATTCTTAAGAAATATGCTTGAACAGGCAGGACATGAGATAGTTGCAGAAGCAGTAGATGGTGCAGAGGGTGTTGAAAAATTTAAAATATACAGACCTGATATTACAACAATGGATATTACAATGCCAAAGCTTGGTGGAATTGCTGCAGTTAAAGAGATAATAGATGACGATCCGGATGCTAAGGTTATCATGGTTACAGCAGCGGGACAAAAGGCTAATATGATAGAGGCGCTTAAGATGGGTGCAGCTGATTTTATACAGAAGCCTTTTGAGATGGATGTTATCGTTAATACAGTTGAAAAGGTTATGGAAGAATAATGTATAATTATAAGTTACAGATTCAATATGATGGTGGCAGATATGATGGATGGCAGCGTCTGGGTAAAGATTCATCATCCAATACGATAGAAGTTAAGATTAAAGAAATAATTAAAAAAATGACTGGCGAGGATATAGATATATATGTTGGCTGCAGGACAGAAAAGGGTGTTCATGCACTTGCGCAAACAGCTAACTTTAAGCTAAATGACAGGTATCAGGCTATTGAGATTAAGAATTATCTTAACAGGTACCTTCCAAGAGATATTGCAATCAATCATGTTGAAGAAGTTGATGAAAGATTTCATAGCCAGTTGAATGCAAAGGGCAAAACGTATGTATACAAGCTTGATATGGCTAATGTAGCAGATGTGTTTACAAGAAAATATGCATATCATACATTCGATGTGCCAGATATATCAGCCATGAGAACAGCGGCACAGTATTTTATAGGAAGTCATGACTTTAAAGCATTTACAACTGCTAAAAAGAGTAAGTCAACAGTAAAAAATGTCAAGTCAGTAGATATAGATGTAGAAGGTGATAAATGTAATATTACAATAACAGCTGATGATTTTCTTCATAATATGGCAAGATATATGATAGGAATGCTTCTTGATGTTGGTAACGGATTAAAGAAGACCTCAGATATAGAAGCTGCACTTGATGGAAGGGATGTTGTTATGTCACTTCCAGCTGAGAGCTATGGACTTTTTCTTGAAAGTGTCTTATACTAAACTAAATACAGCTTTATATATTATTGTTCAGAATAGTTGAAAACCTAAAACTGAGCAGTGATGTAGTAGTGTTTTATATGGAAGCTGTCGCAACGTAAGTAGTTTATATATCAATATATAATCAACTTAGTGCAACAGCTTCTTTTTTATATTTATTATATATGCATCAGGTGATATAACAACTGAAAAGCAAATAAAATCAGGAGTGGAGATTATATGAAGACTATAATAGAACTTATGACAGAACAATTCCAGAAAGCGTTTGAGGAATGTGGATATTCTAAAGATTATGCAAGGATAACAGTATCTAACAGGCCAGACTTATGTGAGTATCAGTGTAATGGTGCTATGGCAGCAGCAAAGGCATATAAAAAGGCACCTTTTATGATAGCAGATGAAGTTGTTTCCAAGCTTGCAGATAACAGACTTTTCTCATCTGTTGAAAGTGTTAAACCAGGCTTTATCAATATAAAGATTAGTCCTGAATATCTTGCTGGTTATATGAATGATATGGCAGCTTCTGATAAGTATGGTTATCAGAACAAAGAACAGGTTAAGACTGTTATTGTAGATTTTGGTGGTGCTAATGCGGCTAAGCCACTTCATGTAGGTCATTTAAGATCAGCTGTCATCGGTGAAAGCGTTAAAAGAATTAACAGATTTGTTGGCAACAGGACAATAGGTGATGTGCATCTTGGTGACTGGGGACTTCAGATGGGACTTATTATAGAAGAATTAAGGGATAGAAAGCCGGAACTACCATATTTTGATGCTTCATTTACAGGTGAATATCCTAAAGAAGCACCATTTACAATAGCAGAGCTCGAGGAGATATATCCAGCAGCAAGTGCTAAGTCCAAGGAGGATGAAGCGTTTGCTAAAAGGGCGCACGAGGCAACACTTAAGCTTCAAAATGGTGATAAGGCATGCAGAGCTATCTGGAATCATATTATGACGGTTTCAAAGAAAGATCTGAAGAAGAATTATGATAATCTTAATGTATCCTTTGATCTTTGGAAAGGCGAAAGTGATGCACAGCCATATATAGATGAAATGGTAGATAAGATGGTTGATGATGGTATAGCATATGAAAGCCAGGGGGCTACTGTTGTAGATATAGCAGAAGATACAGATACTAAAGAACTGCCTCCATGTATCGTAAGAAAGTCAGATGGTGCGGCACTTTATGCTACATCGGACCTTGCAACTATAGTAGAAAGAGAAAAACTTTATAAGCCGGACACATATATATATCTTGCAGATAAAAGACAGGAGCTTCACTTTACACAGGTATTCAGAACCGCAAAGAAAGCAGGCATCGTAAGACCTGATGTTAATATGACATTTGTCGGATTTGGAACTATGAATGGAAAGGATGGCAAGCCATTTAAGACACGTTCAGGCGGTGTTATGAGATTAGAGCATCTTATTGCTGATATTGATAATGCAGTACTTAACAAGATAAAGGAGAATCGATCAGTATCTGATGAAGAAGCAGAAGAAACATCAAAGATAGTAGGTCTTGCTGCACTTAAGTATGGAGATCTTTCTAACCAGGCATCAAAGGATTATGTTTTTGATATAGACAGATTTGCTTCTTTTGAGGGAAATACAGGTCCTTATATTCTGTATACAATCGTAAGAATAAAGTCTATACTTGCAAAATACAAGGAAAATGGTGGAAGTTCTGAAAATATTAATATACTACCTGCAAAAGAAGCTTCAGAAAAAACGCTTGCATTGTCACTTATTAAGTTTTCAGACGTGATAGAAAGTGCATACAAAGATAATGCACCACATAGAATATGTCAGTACATATATGAAGTGTCTAATGAATTCAATGGTTTCTATCATAATACGAAGATACTTGCAGAAGAGAACGAAGAACAGAAAAAGGGTTATATAGCACTTATTACACTTACAAAAAATATTCTTGAAACATGCACAGACCTTCTTGGCATCAAGTGCCCAGACCGCATGTGATACCCCAGGGTCGAAAGTGTGACCGCTGTTCGTGCTTGCACGAAAAGGCGGTAACATTTTCGACCCGCACAAACATGAGGAAGAAGCAAAACGATTTTTTGAAGAAAATTAAATAGGAGATTATACATATGAAGTTATTATCATTTGCAATTCCATGTTATAACTCAGCAGAATATATGGAAAAATGTATTAAATCATGCCTTGCAGGAGGGGATGATATTGAGGTTATCATAGTGGATGATGGTTCTATGAAGGATAACACTTTAGAAATAGCTAAAAAGTATGAAGAACAGTATCCAGGCATCGTTAAAGCTGTTCACCAGGAGAATGGTGGACATGGACAGGCGGTTAACACAGGACTTGCCAATGCTACAGGAGTGTTCTTTAAGGTAGTTGATAGTGATGACTGGGTAGATATAAAAAGTTATAGAAAAATACTTACAAAGCTTAAGGAATTCGTAGAAAAAGATGACCTTCCTGATATGGTTATAGCTAACTATGTATATGAAAAAGTAGGCGCTAAAAGAAAAAAAGTTATTCATTATGAGAACGCACTCCCAGTTGATAAGATGTTTGGATGGGATGATATGGGGCATTTTAAAGTTGACCAGTACATACTTATGCATTCAGTTATATATAGGACACAGCTTATTAAAGATTGTGGATTAGAACTTCCAAAGCATACATTTTACGTGGATAATGTGTTTGTGTTTGAACCACTACCTTATGTTAAGAAAATGTATTACATTAATACTAATTTCTACAGATATTTCATAGGACGTGATGACCAGTCAGTTAACGAAAAGGTTATGATATCAAGAATAGACCAGCAGTTAAGAGTTACAAGAAGGCTTATAGATTCATATCTTTCTGAGAAACCAGAGAATGAGAAATGTAGAAGATATATGAGAACATATTTAAGAATTATGATGGAGGTTTCATCAATATTCTTAATAATATCCGGAACAGAGGAGAATCTTAACAAAAAGAAGGAACTCTGGAAGTATGTTAAAGACACAGATAAGCAGCTCTATAAGGAACTAAGATATAGTATTTTAGGAAGTACAGTTAATATTCCCGGACGTATAGGAAGAGGAATATCCAAGACAGGATATAAGGTTATGAATAAGCTTATAGGATTTAACTAACTGCAATGAGCATTGCTTAGTTGTTATTTATTGAAGATTTGTTTCTAAATTAATGCAGCAGATAACAGGAAATATAAGGGAAGAGAGAGTATATGATATTAGATTTATTTAAGTTAGATAATAAGGTGGCAGTTGTTACGGGTGCCAATACAGGACTTGGACAGGGAATGTGTATTGCGCTTGCACAGGCAGGAGCTAAGGTGCTTGGAGTTGCAAGACGTTCATGTGAAGAAACTAAGGCTAAAATAGAGGCGGATGGTGGTATATTTACCGAAGTATTAGCTGATCTTTCAGACATGAATTCTATATCTAAGGTTATGACAGCTGCTATGGATGTATACGGAAGAGTTGATATACTTGTTAATAATGCAGGTCTTATCAAAAGACAGGATGCTATAGATTTCACAGAGGAAAATTGGGATTCAGTCATACAGGTAAATGAAAAGATGGTATTTTTCTTAAGTCAGGCATTTGCAAAGCAGCTTATAAAGCAGGGCGAAGGCGGCAAGATTATCAATGTATGCTCTATGCTTTCATATCAGGGCGGAATAAGAGTACCTTCATATACAGCAAGTAAGAGTGCTGTTATAGGTCTTACAAGAGCCATGGCTAATGAATGGGCAAAGTATAACATCAATGTAAATGGAATTGCACCAGGTTATATGGCTACTAACAATACAGCCCAGTTAAGAGATGATGCTGACAGAAGTGAGGCGATTCTAGATAGAATACCTGCTGGAAGATGGGGAACACCAGAGGATATGGAAGGTGCAGTAGTGTATCTTGCATCTAAGGCATCAGACTATGTTAATGGTTTCACACTTGCAGTTGATGGCGGATGGCTTGCACGATAGCTAAGTGAGAGCAGAATAGAATACGGTAATGATAATCAGACAGGGGTTATTAGGAGTATAAAAGTATGAAAATAGCATTGTGCGAAGACGATAGTGCACAGGCAGATATGTTTGTCAGGCTTCTTGATAAGACAGCAGACAAACTTGGGATAAAGGTTAAAACGGATGCATTCAATAGTGTTGCAGATATTAAGGATGAACTAGAAGGATGCTGTGATTTAAAAGAATTCAGCAGGCAATATGATGCATATTTTCTTGATATAGAGTTGGGAAATGATAATGGAATTAGTCTTGCCAGATGGATAAAGTCAGAGTATAAGAATGCAATAATAGTATTTATAACAAGCCATACGGATTATATGCAGAATGCATTTGATGTACATGCATTTAACTATATTGTTAAGCCGGCAAATGAGGAACGTCTTTGTATGATTCTTAATGACATACACAAGATATGCAGAAAAGATAGTGATATGTTTTTGTTTAATATTGGAAAAAGTATATATAGAGTAGATTATGATGATATAGTATGTATATATTCAGATATGAGACATATCAATGTAGTAACAGTTGATGGACAATATCGTACATATGGAAAGATAAAGGATATTAAAGATAAGTTTCCACAAAGTCGGTTTGGGATGGCAAGTAGTGGCTGTATTATTAATTATAGATATATATCAAGATTACAGTCAGATGTTGTATGGTATAAGATATCAAATGAAAGTGAAAATGTTCCGATGGCTATAGCAAGACGTTATAGTAAAGAATTTATAAAAAAATTTAATGACTATGTTACCGCTCACAATTGATAGGTGGGCGGTATTTTGATTGTTATTCAGAAATATAATATGTTTTTTTGTATAATTGAGATTATTTAATGATTTATGCAATAATAGTTAAAAAGTTAAAAGGCAGACAGAAGGAAAAATATATGGGAATGTATATATATTGGCTCATACTTTTTGGGATAACTGAATATATAATATATATCAGCTTTATTAGTTCAATTACAAAACAAGTTGACGATGATGCATATATTAAGGATAAAATGTATAGTTTAAAATTAAAAGGGATTATATCATCAGATATAAAACATATAATAACAGGACTAATATTAATATCTTATAGCAGTTATACAATATAATATATGATAATCTAATAACATGCTTTATATGGGCAGTTATATTGGTTATAATTAATAGGAAATATATAGCTTCAATATATGGAAGTGTAGCAGCAGTTACTATTTATCTTAATGTAATTATAAATTCAATATATATTGTAAAAGAAATCTGTATAGTTAAATCTAACAATTATCAATATTATCCGGAATCTATAATAAGTTACGTAGTTCCATTTGTTGTATTTATAAGTATAATATATATATTTTTTTTTATAAGATATAATAATTATAGAAGAATAAATATGAGTAAAATAACCAGTCTTGCAATAATAACAACATGCATAATACAAAGTATAATGCTTATACTTCTAAGGTTGCTTATATCAGACTTGTCAGGTAAAGAATATATATTATGTCTTATAATTATGTTTGCAGCATGTATTGCGAAAAATATGATATGTATATTTATGATTGAGATAAATGAGAATGTCAGATATAACTATGAAGAGGATGTTTTGAAAATTGAAATAGATACGAATAACAGGTTGTGTGAGAATATTAAAGAAGCACAGGAAGAACTTAAGGATATACGTCATGATTTGAAAAACAGACTCAATACATTAAGCTATGCAATACAGTTAAAAGATTATAGTGAGGCAGAAAAAGAGTTGGGGAATATATTGGATAACATTAATATTGTTGGAAAGCCAAAGTACTGTGCTAATCTTAGGATTAACAGCATATTAGAGTATAAGCTTGGAAATATATCTAAAAATGTTAATGTTATGTCAAGGATTAATATTCCAGACGACATTGAAGTAGATTATGCCGATTTAAATGTACTTATAGGTAATCTCATTGATAATAGCATACAAGCTGTAATGAGGGCTATTCAATATGATAAACCAGCTTATATAGATATTGAATTGATATATTATGCAGGAAACATAGTATTCAGAATAAAAAATAGTTACATAGAAGTAACTGAAAAAAAAGATGAGGAGTATTATAAATATCATGGCAGGGGAATCAGAAGTGTTAAGAAAATATTGAAAAAACTTAATGGAACATATGATGTAAATAAGACAGATTGTGAATATGAGACGTGCATATCGTTTAACATTAGAGATAGCAAAATATAATTTTAAATGCCAGCATTATTGTTATTATAATGGTGCAAGTACATCTGCAATATAAGAGAGCATAACCAAATATTACAAAGAAGTATACCAAATATTACAATTTGAAATAAGAAGATATTTTTTGTGGTAGTATATGTATAAAGGAACTGGTTCTTTATGTGTAGCAAATAAATATGATTAAAAGATAGTTTTGTCGGAAAGGAAGAGCATTATGCATAGAAAAAGTGTATTTGGAAAGATTATAGTAGGTGTTTTTGTTGGTATGTTTTTATTTGCAGAAGTTAAAATGATTAAAACATATGCAGTAAATAATGATGATTACCCATATGAATTTAATTTTGAAGGGAATAATACAGAGGAAACAGCTAGAAAACATAAGGATGATGAATCAGCAGCTTGGATGAGTTGCACTTATTTTGATGGTTATGAAGATGATGGTTATGATGCATATATATATGGGTATGTAGATTATTCTTCTGATGATGGAGAGTGTTATAGTGGTAGACATAGATTTTATAAAGAAACGACTAAATATATGAAAAACTGGGTAAAAGAGAGTGAAAAAAATTATGCTACTATTAAAGCAACACCATGTGCACGTGATGCAGTTAGTTATGGTGGATTTTGGTGTCCAGACAATGCAAGTGGACATTAGGAGACAAGTATGATTAGAAACTATATAATAAGTACAGTATTGGTTATATGTGTATTCATGTTATCAGGTTGCAGACTAGCTAATATGGACGATGTTAATGCCATGTCATCAAATAATGCTATAGAAACAACCAAACAGGTTCAGTCTGAAAAAAATACAGATAAATGGAGTGAGTATATTAAATATTCTGAAATACCTTCGGACGTAGAAATGCCGCAATTGTCAGATATGGATGAAGAAATAGAAGTTAAAACAGGTGGTTCAAATATAATAAAGTGTAATATAGAGGATGCATATATAACAGAAAACTTTAAGGATATTTTGACTTTTATCAATGGTAATGACTATGAAAATATATATAATTTTTTTACAACTAAAAAGAAGGATGAATATATAGATGATAAAGCTAATCTATGCAAAAGTCCAATGGGAATTGACAGACAGTTGATTATATTTAAGTTAAAAGTAACAAATGATTCAGATATAGAACAGCAGCTGGCATCATCTACATTCAGTTTTTATAGTATAAGATATAATCAGGGCGGTAATATGGAATATGCATTGATACCAAGTGAAAGCAGAAGTTGCTATTTTGATGAACCAGATGGCTGGGTTGAGCATAAGTTTAATAAAGTTACACTTAATCCCAAAGAAAGCAGAGAACTTATAATGTTTTGTTTTGCTGATAAATATGTTGTTACACGTTATTTGTCACATAATAATGCACAGCATAAAACAGTATATGATAAAGTTGAAGCAGATGGTTTATTACTGAATAATATATATATAGGAACTAATTATGCATCTAATATCAAGACAGGAAAACCTGAAATCTGGATGAATGATAAAATATTCAGAATTAGTTTTAAATAACAGATAAGCTTAATTAAATAAAGCTAGGGAATTATATTGTAAATATTATGGTCTTATACATAAATAACTTGTGTAGTGGCTAAATATAGGGGGCGGGTTGCGTGAAGGAAATGATAAAGATAGAGTTAGAGCGTTCTCTTAGGAGCGTGGCATTTAGGGTGTCGCTTATTATAGGAATGTTAATAGTTACAATACAGTTTATTAGTGTTGGATTGCATAATGCATTGAATCCGTTGGAATTTTTCAGCTATGGTGGATTGCAACAGCCATACAATGTGTTTTATACATGGATAGGTGGCAGCTTTAATATATATTATACTGTATATATAAGAATACTTCCGATAATAGTTGTTATTCCTTATGCGGCTACATATTATACAGACAGACGACAAGGAATTATAAGAAATTATTATTCAAGAACAAATAAACTTAATTATCTTGTTGCTAAATTAATAGCGGTGTTTACTACAGGCGGAATAGCTGCCACAGCTCCATTGATTATTAATCTATTATCTACAGCTATGGTGCTTCCATCTATGCTTTGGAATGATGGTACTACGGATTGTATGGCAAACTCCATGTGGTCATGTGTTTTTTATACACATCCATATATATATTATATATTATATTTTATATTACAATTCATATGTGCTGGTTTGTTGGCGACAGTGTCATTGATGATTTCTTTATGGGTCAATAATACATTTATAGTATTATTATTTCCAGTAGTCTTGTGTGAATTCCTTAATGCAGCTTCAAGCTGGATTCCGAATATGAAGGCAAGAGGAATAGCACCATACAGGTTATTTAGTATAAGTCAGCTTTCACCGAATTATTGGGAATGTTATGTTGTATTTATTATAGTATTGATTGTCCTTGATATTATTATATATATATGGAGGGGAATTAGAAATGATACATTTTGACGTAAAAAAGAAAAAAATAAGTATATTTTTGTGTTTACTGTCTATTTTGTTAATAGTTTTTATATTGTCATATAGAAACGCCAACACAAGATTACCGGATTCTGTTAAAGAATATTATGAACCTGGGGATGTTGTAGAAGACAATGGATTAGAAATATGTGCCAGCAATCTTTATTATGGAAATATAAAAGATATAGTGAATGAAAAAGGACTGCCTAAGGATATATCAGGAAAAAAAGATGCATTGGTACTTATTTTGAGTATTACTAATAAAAGTGAAAAAGAAGTTAAACTGCTGGCGGATTTTATTCCTAATGTAGCAATGGTAGGTTACCCTATAGGATATTATAATCAGGGTTATATATATGCATTAGATGAATCAGAAGACCTTAATATGCAGTCAGGAGAAACAAGGAAGGTTGCAATAACGTTTGCAGTAAGCAATGGATTAGTGAGGCAGGAAAGAAGAAAACAATTTATAAAATCAGACTTTTATTTTGATATGTCAGTATATCCCATACACAAGTCAATTGTATTTCATGGAGTTGAAAAGGTATGAGAAAATTGAAGGAATTGATAAGCATAAATGATAGGGGAATGTCCATTGTAATGATTGTTGCTATAACTATATTACTACCTAACACAGTATTAAAAGGGTTGGGGATTCCGTCTGGTGCAAAAGCGTGTCTGTATGATGTTTATATAGGGGTAGGTATATATTATGTAAGCAGACTGCTCATAATATGTGCATTGTTTTATATATTGTATGCACAAAGATATAATTTTTCCGTAATGATGATTACAAGACATAAGCATATATATGATATATGGAAAAGATGTGTAAAGGATCTTGCGATACTTAGTGTGGCCATCTCTGTATACATATATATAGCAACAACCATAGCAGGTATATGTATAAAACGAAAGATATGTAATTGGGAAGATGAAACGAGTATGTGTTATAGTGTCATACATATGCCATGTGAGTTGACTCCTTCGTTTTTGCTTATAAGTATAGTTTTTATATTGCAGACGTTTACAGTTATATTTGTCATGGGGCTGATTATGCTTGCGGTATGGTGGATAACAGACAAGAAATGGGCAGGTTATCTAGCAACAATAGTTATAATGAGTGTTGAATATTATGATTCTAATGGTGTTATAAGTACTGGATTGTTATGGAGAAAGTATGTAATGAATTATTCTGTATATAAAAAAGGAATATTATGGGGAAAAAATATTCTTATGCCAATAGCTGTGTGTATAGTTGTGTTGATTATTACAAGTTTTGCAGTTAGGTTTAAGAAGAAAGAATTCATAAATAACAGGTAGAAAGTTATGACTATAGAATAACGTATTATTTTATATGAAAAAGAGCTGTGATACTAAGGCGAATCATGAAATAGACATATTGCATGATTTGCCTCAGTGTCACAGCTCATTATTTATCAGGTGTACATTAAAAAGTTTTTAAAAAGTTACCTATATCATGATGAAGCCATAGTTAATATGCTAACTTACACTTATTAAGATTCACATGTTCTTTGATAAACTATCCAGTAATTGCTTTAATATCTTCTGGCATATCTTTTGTGTTAAGCATAACAATTCTCTTTTTTAGCAAAATAGTTTACAAAGTTCAGAAAAATAGTTTATAAAGTATTGTTAAAAGATTACAAAAATGGTAATATATATCAATGTTAGAAACATATTAGGTGGGGCGTTCCCCACAAGAACCAATAGGGAGGTTTATAAGTTTATGAGAAAGACAGTTAAAAAACTTACTGCTGTAGGTTTAACACTTACTT
>OLVW01001417.1_pt1 | contig 20514 bp, 19 predicted proteins | sample 1673301 | NCBI WGS metagenome assembly OLVW01 (sample SAMEA3178941, study PRJEB25190) | human gut metagenome
TAATCCCGCCGTTGAGCCTGCTCCCGGAAATCTCCAGCAGTCCTGCGACGAGCCTGTCCCGAAGCGCCGAAATCCTCTCAGACCGCCCGTTGATGTCCCCGCACGCATACTCCATAGCCGCACCCATTGAAACTATAGCCGCAGTATTTTCCGTCCCGGAGCGAAGCCCTTTCTCCTGACCTCCCCCGCAGATAAGCGGCTGAAGCTCCAGCCCCCTACGAAGATAGAGCAGACCCGCCCCGCGAAGCCCTCCCAGCTTGTGAGCCGAAACCGACATCATATCACAGCCAAGCTCCCTGACGTCAAGCGGGATATGCCCCGCCGCCTGAACCGCGTCCGTATGGAACAGCACCCCGCGCTCCCGGCAAAGCGCGGCAAGCTCCCTTATCGGCTGGATCGTCCCGACCTCGTTGTTAGCCGCCATCACGGAAACCACCGCGGTTTCCGGCGTAATGAGCTTCCGAGCCTGTTCCATGTCGACGTAGCCGCCGCCGTCCACGCCGATGTATTTTACCTCAAACCCGGATTTCTCAAGAGCCCCGCACGTATTCAGCACCGCCGGGTGCTCTATCGCGGAGGCGACAATGCGGCGCTTCCCGGCGGACGCCCCGAGCGCCGCCGCCTGCCGTACCGCCGTGTTGTCGGATTCGGTGCCGCCGGAAGTGAACACTATCTCGTCAGGATCCGCGCCGACAGCCGCCGCGCATTTCTCCCGCGCTTCTATCAGCGCCAGAGCCGCCCGCCGTCCCTCGGAATGTATCGACGAGGGATTCCCGCAGCATTCCCACAGGAACGGCTCTGCGGCTTTCCGGGCGCATTCCAGCACCGGGGCGCTCGCCGCGTTGTCGAAATATATCATCTCGCCGCCCCCTTTATCCTGTCGATGGTCCATTCATATTCCGGGAAATCCCGCAGGATCCTCGCGATACACCGCCAGATGAATTCCTCGCGCAGCAGCGGGCGTTCCCTCATCTGCTGTTTCGCTCCCCACAGATGCGTGTACTTGTCCTGCGGGAAAAACAGCGCGTCCTTGTCGAGAAGGGTCTGCACGCCGGTGCCGGTGTAATCCGCGCACATAGCCGCCATGCGCTGTTCCGCGAAAACCATGTAGCGCAGGCGCTCCCCGCACCGTTCCGCCGACTTCATGAACGCGACAGCCTGCGATGTGTAGAACTCCTTGAAATCATTGTCCGGAACGTAGAGAAACGCCGTATTAAGCGGCAGTACCTCCCGGCTGAACCCAGGCAGGATATGCCCCGCAGCCGAAAAGTACTCCAGCGGCGGGTAAACGTCCGGGGTGAGGTCCTCACGGTGAGCCGCGATGATGTCCCTCCCGAATTCCGGCTTGCTCCATACGATAAGATCGGTGTCTATCATCACGCAGGGTGCGTCCATCTGCCGCAGTGCAAGGAGCTTTCCGGCAGCCCAGAACATCTCCGGGTCGATACCGTCAAGGTCGTCGGGAACAGTGTCCCGCACCCCGTCCCAGACCTTTTCAAGCCCGGCATTGCGGATATAATCCGCAGCGGGAGCGTCGCAGTACAGAAAGATCCTGCTTCCGTCCCTCCGCCATTCCAGCGCGGAGATGACCGCAGTGAACAGGTCGAAATCCTCTAAAGCAAAAGCCCCGTTATTTTTCGCGAAAAACGGAGCCGTAGAAATAATATGAAACGCGTTCAAACTCTTACCTCATGTCAGACTATGTGTATACCGTATCCATAGCAGTTCAGCGGGCATTTTCTCAGGCACTCGTACATTATACGGTCGTACTCGTCAGCGGTGATGAATCCGCCGGAGCCGAACCCTCCAAAGCTTCCCGCGCCGAACGAGCCGGAAAAGCTCCCCCACGGAAAGCTCCCGAAAGAGCCGAGAAGATAGCTCCCAGAACCGAACCGATACGAGCCAAACGAACCTAACGAACCAAACGAACCTAACGAACCAAACGAACCAAACGAACCAAACGAGCCCCGGAACGACCCACGCCCAACGAAGCGCCATTCCCACTCCCATTCCCAGAGGCTGAATCTGTAGCTCCCAAGCGCGGTAAGTCCGCCGGAACCGATTCCCAAGCCGGAACCTTGAAAAACGCCGTAGCTTCCGAAATTGAAGCTTCCGGAGCCACCCCGGAAGCCGCCCGAGAAACTCCCGAAAGAGCCGCACCGTGACCCGCCGTTATCCGGAGCGTTCCCGCAAAAGACCTCCGTTACAGCTCCGGCGCTTACTCCGAACACCTCCGCGAGCCTGTCGTTAAGCTGAGGATCCTGCGGATCGAGCGTCCTGAGCTTGTCGAGCCGATCGGCGTAGACCGTGCCGCCGTGCTCCCGGAGCCACTCCGAAAGTCTTCCCCCGAGGAAATATCCACGAACGGCAGCCAGGTCGAAATTATCGATGATCTCAGCCGCACTGCTGATTTTTTTCCTGTTGAGCCATAAACAGCAATCCAACCGAGACACCCCCTGTTACTATACAGTTACTTATAATTTATTATAGCATAAACCTCCGGATAATTCAACAATTTTTTAAGATTTGTTGTCGATTTTCAACTCCGGTAGCATATTGCACATATCGCGCAAAAAAACCGGCGGGATATCCCACCGGCTTTGTGATCAATGGAAATTTCTCTTTTTATTCGCGATCATGAGCCTTATCATGACCGTTACGGCGTTCTTTTTCAGCGAATCAATGAGCATTCTCTCATCGCTGCTGAAACCGCTCCAGTTGAGGTCTGCCAGCTCCGGCATTTTCATGTACCGCGCCGGGATCTCCTCAGCGGTGAGCCTTGCCAGTTCTGACATGCATTTCTCGCAGTCGCAGGCGTTGAACCTCCTGATTATCCCGGGAACATTCTCGGCAATTACCATCTCGGTAAGCTCCCGCATTACCAACGGAGAACGGCTCACCTCATCGTCGGGCTGTTCGCCGCGCTGAAGCTCGGCTTCCCTGCGCATGACCTTAGAAAGCGGCTCGATACCGCGAAGCTGCCTTGGAATAAGGCTCTTCCCGGCAGCGACAACCTGGTTTTCCGAGAACGCGCGTTCCTCTACCAGCCGCATAACGCTCGGGGTTTTCACGCTCTGGGACTGCTCCCCGCTCTCATCGTATTCCGCTGGATTTTCGGCTTTTTTCGCGGGCTTGCCCGATTTATCCGACCCTGCGGACTTCCCCGGCTTTGCCTGTTTGGAAGCCCCCGCCTTCTCAGCGCCGTCAGCTTTACCAGACTTAACAGGCTTAGCAGACTTAGCAGACTTAGCTGTCTTAGTGGATTTAGTGGACTTATCTGTCTTAGAGGGATTAGCGGATTTATCCGGTTTTCCCGCCGCAGAGCCCGCAGACTTCTTCCCGGGAGCCTGCCTGTTCTGACCGCCCCGGATATCCTCGTCACTGACGAGCCTTGCGCCCTCGGGATTCTCCTGATAATGCTCGGTTATTCTGTCGGTCATGACTTATCCCCGGCTTTTTCCCCGGTAAGCTCGCAGATGAATGCGAAGTATTCCTGCGCCGCCTTTGACTTCGGCGAGTATGTTATGACGCTCTCGCCATGCGCGGGAGCCTCCGCAATGCTGACGCTCGCGCTTATCCGGCTCTTGAATATCTTTGTATCGAGCTGCATGGCGATAACGTTCGCCAGATCCTCGACATCTTTCGTCAGCGTAAGCCGCGGATTGTACTTATTCAGCAGAATGCCCGCCACCTTGAGTTCCTTGTTGTAATAACGCTGTACTGCGAAAATGGTCTGCTTTAGCTGAGCAATTCCCTGTAAACTGAGTATCTCGCACAGCATGGGAATAACAAGCTCATCGGAAGCGGTGTACGCGTTTATGGTGAGCACCGACAGCGCCGGCGGCGTATCCAGTATTATGTAGTCGTACTCGTCGCGGATAGTCTCCATCTGTTCCCGGAGGATATACTCGCGCCCAACGCCGGTAAGTTCAAGCTCCACGCCGGAAAGCAGGATATTCGAAGCGATAACGTCGCAGATTCCGCCTTTCTGGACAGCGTCGGAAATATCGCAGTTCCCCTTGAAAACATCATAGATGGTGTATGCGTCCTCGTCGTCTATTCCGAGCGAAAAGCTGAGGTTTCCCTGCGGGTCAAGGTCTATCGCGAGGACCTTCTTCCCCATCTGTGCAAGTCCTCCGCATATCGCACAGCAGGTGGTAGTCTTTCCGACGCCGCCCTTCTGATTTGTGAGTGCAATTATCTTTGCCATAAAACTCCCCCGGAAACTGTAGCATTATGCCGGAACCCGGCACTATTCAGACATCACAAGGGCGCACAGTAACTGTCCGCCCTCGCTGATTATTAATCAAAGGATCAGAAGCCCTCCGGATCTATGTACTCGTCCGTTGCGCTGTCCTCGGGAATGTAGATGTGGTAGTTGGTCTTACCGTTCTTCTTTACGAAGTACATCGCGGTATCCGCAAAGGAGAGCAGCTCGTTCACATCTTCAGTGTGCTCAGGGCAGAACGCCACGCCGATACTTGCCTTAACGTCGATGTGCATTGCGCCGTCAGCGGTGGTGTAGCCTTCGTACAGCTCGTTGATGATATCCATGGAGATATTCTCGATATTTGCGATATCATCTTGATTTGTGAAGCAGAGCACGAACTCATCGCCGCCGAATCTGCCTGCGAAACCGCCCCTGTCGTCGACCTTGGTGCGGATCGTGTCAGCCACGAATCTGATGACCTCGTCGCCGATGGTGTGACCGTAGCGGTCGTTGATGAACTTGAAGTCGTCGACGTCAATGAAGGAAACAGCAACGCGCTTTGTGCCGCGGCGCTCGATCTCAGACGTGAGGTTCCTGATAAATGTGTTTCTGTTATAAAGCTGTGACAGGAAGTCGTAGCTTGCACGCTCGGAAAGCTGAAGCTCGAGCTTCTTCTCGTTGTCGATATCGGTCATGACGCCGATAACTCTCAGCGGTTCGCCGAGGCGGTCTGTGATGCAAACCGCACGGAGGGATACCCAGATCACCGCGCCGCTCTTTGTCTTGAGCTGATATTCAGCACTGTAGCCGCTCTTGTTCTTGAGCAGGCCGTTCATATCGCGCTTGTACTTTTCAGAGTCGTCCTGGCTCATGAGGGAGTCGATGAACTTGCCGTTAGAAAGCGTAGCGCTGTCGGTGTCGATGTCAAACTTCGCGAGCATGTTCTTGGAAGCGTACATTCTCTCCTTGTGGAAATCCCACTCGAACAGCATGTTGTCAGACAGCTCTGCGATAGTGCGGTGACGCTCCTCGCTGAGGAACACCTCGTCGAGCAGTTCGTTGAAGGAGGTCTGGATCTCGCCAAGCTCGCTTCTTCTGTTTGTGACCTTGAAGCGGATATCGGTAGAGCCCTCTGCCTCGGAGATCTCGGTCATGGTCTTGAGCATGCCGTTCATGTTGCCGAGGAACCTGCCGATAACGAGAAGGGAAGCAATGGAGAATACAACAGCGGAAGCCGCAACAACGACCCAGCCGAGGAGGTTCGTAGTAGTGGAGAACTTGCTGAACGCCGCATTGTCAGCGGAGGCCACCCAGCGCCAGTTCATAACGTCGGTGCCTGCAAGTCCTACGAAGTATGTAGAGCCGCCCGCGGAACCCTTGATGGACTTGATGTCCTTGCTGTTCTTGAGGTCGCTGTAACCAGAGTTGGAGGTATCGAAGAACTGGGCAATATCGCTCTGGAGCGCGGAACCTGCGAATTCCTTGTTGATGGAGCCGCTCTGCTTGTAGTTGACTGCAACGCCGTTCTTGTCAACGATCATGAAGCTTGCGCCGCTCAGGTTAACGAACTGACCGGAAAGCGCCTTCATAACAGCGCTGTCAGGACCAGCGGAAACGATGGCAACAACGTACCCTGCCTCGCCGGAAGCATTGTCGGAAGGGATAGGGTCAGCAACGAAGATGGCGTCGCCGTAGCTGGTCCAGTTGAGCATTTCAGAAACGGAAGGCATATTGATAACGCCCTGATCGTTCATCGGGAGGTTCTCAAAAACTCCGCCCTCGCTTCCGTTGACAGCTTCGATGACGGTACCGCTGTCGTCGAGGATCATCATATCGAGGATATCCGGATCCGCAGCTACTGCGGCTTCAAGCTCGGCGTCAGCGCTGCCCATTCCGTGTGCGACGTCAACAGCCGCCTCGCTTTTTGCGATAGCCCCCACGATGGAGGAATAGCTTTTGAACGCCTGCTTTATTCCGGCAGATTTGGACTCACCCACCTGCTGGAGGGTGTTCTCCTTGGCAGACCTTTCGTATCCCATAACGGAAAATGTGCCTATTGCTCCGACGATCACCGCCGGAACTATCGCGAATACCAGCATGACAGCGGTAAGCACGATCTTCAGCTTCAAATTGCCCATTATCTTATCCCCCTGAAAACATTTTATCTGTCACCTGACGCGGTATCGCCGCGCTGTGTGAAAATGCGTTAGTCCTGCTCGCCCTGCTTTGCGCGCATAAGGAGCTGCACATAGTTTATGTATCTGCCGATAGCGTCCTCCTGTGCGGCGGTGAGCGCCTCGAATGCGCAGCCGTAGCCGATGATCACGCCGTCGCTGTCGGTCTGCACTCTGAGTATGGTAGCCATGGTGTTGAGGTGATAACCGTCCACCAGCTCGATATCGACGCATGCGCTGTCGTCCTTGTGGAACTCGTACGCACTGGTCAGGAAAATACCGCCGACGTTAATGTCGTGGATCACTACAGCAACCGGTTCTTCAAAGCGAATGGTGTTCTCGTCGCGAACCACGAAAAGCGCCCTGCCGGGCAGCTCGACCTTTATCTTGAAGTATCGCCTGCGCTCCTCGAGCACCTTGGTGCTGTTGGATTTGAGCAGGGAAATATTCATCTGCCTGTCGTGCGACATTGAGATATCCCCGGCGTATTTTATTCGGTCGCCCGCCTTGGAGTAAGCGATAACGTCCACTCTCGTGCCGCGCTCAAGCTCCGGGAGATCCTTTCCCTTGATGATAAGGATACTTTCCTCACTGGATTCCAGGTTTTTCGGGAAAACGAAATTGCGCTCTGCCGAAGCAAGCAGGGTACCGTTCTGGGCAAGAATTTCTGTCTTAACTATTTTAGTTCCAAATAACAACCTCATCAATCCTCTTACAATAAAAATAGTAAACAGAGCAATCCCGCCCGCACGCAGAACAGCGCCCGGACCCTTAGATACCATCAAACGAACCATGAAAGCACGCTATTTGTCAGAATACTCTTGTTTACATTATACAATAAACATTCCTAATAAATCAAGGCATAATGTTGATTTTCTAATAATTGAACAAATTTTTTTGTGATTTTTGGCAAACATAACAAAACACTGCTATGCCATTTCATACCACATTGTGTAAAAACGCCTCAGGCTTTTTTGACCTTTATCTTGAACCGCTTGCCGCAGCCTCTTGCGAGCCTGTCCCTGGCCTGCATGGGGGTTCCGCAGATGAACTGCGTCTTATCGCAGATAATGGCGTCGAGCTGCTCGTCCTTGTTTTCCATCACTGGGAAGAGATAGAAGCTGTGGCTGCACTCGTAAGCCCTGTAGATATTTTTATATGGTATCTCGATAACGCGGGCGTTCTTGTCGCGTAGCGCCTCGGAAACCCTCGCGGAAGCCTCCGCACGTTCCGGGACTGCGGCGCCGTCGGACTCCGCCTGATCGGGCGCGCTGATGGTCAGCGTGAGATTATCCTCCTCGGAAAGATCCACGCTGACGACCTTGCCGAAGCTGTTCTCCAGCTTGTCGGCGCGCTTGTTGAAATACTGTATCCGCATGTTATGCGGAAGCGTTGCGCAGACAAGGAAAAGCACCGCGAATACCGCGCCCAGAAGCCACTCCGTGCACCAGAACGCCGCCAGCATAAGCAGGAAAAGCACCGCCGCCGCATAGTAGCACGCAGTCTGAAGCGGGCGAACCTTCATCAGGTACATAAAGTCGGAAAACGAGCGGATACGCGCCATGGTGCATTCCGTCTCGCATACGGTCCTGCCGTTGTCCAGGCGCTTTTCAGTGTTCATCTCCTCGAACATCTTCGCGAGCTTCGATTCTGTTGATTCCAGTATCTCCTGCTGTCTTTTGCTTCTGAACATAACTATTCCTTTCTCGGATATAATGTATCTTTAGGGAACCTCTAAAAACCGGTGCGAAAAGCAAAAATGGGCAGGGTGTGCCAGCTTCTAGGAAAGCCGACGAAGTAAGGCTGTATGCCTTACGAGGAGGTTTGACGACGAAGATGGCGCGCACTGCACATTTTCGCTCACATGAGGTTTTTAGAGGTGACCTTTTGTATCTAGTATATCACAACTCGCCGGAAAATGCAACGGCGGTACGAAAATTCTGCACATATTTCCGTCATAATAACCGCCGCCGTCCGTCGATTTGCCATCAAATTATTACAATTTGGCTACAATTTGTTTCCTTGCAGTTACAAAACGCGCAAAACTGTTGACAATCACCGCCGTTTGGAGTATATTATTATAGTGGTAGTTTGTGTATCACACGATAATAATATCCGAAAGATAAAATTCAGATACAGGAGAACAGCTAATGATCAAGGAAACTTCACTTTGCATGGGCTGCATGAACGACAAAACCTATGACGGTCCCTGCAAGCTGTGCGGATACAGCGACAACACGCCGAATATCCCCACATACCTGGCGCCCAAGACCTTCCTTGCCGACCGCTACATCGTCGGTAAGGTGATAAGCTACAACGGAGAGGGCGCGGTATATATCGGCTACGACACGGCGGCGGGCGCGAAGGTCACAATAAAGGAATTCATGCCGGACACCCTCTGCTCCCGCAGAAAGGGCGAGACCGACATAACGGTCGATCCGTCCGCGGCGGCGCTCTACAAGACCTACCTGTCGGAATTCATCGACCTCAACCGCACGCTGATGAAGCTGCGCGGAATGTCCCACGTTCAGACCGTCCTTGACGTGTTCTGCGAGAACAACACCGCCTACGTGGTATTCGAGTACATCAACGGCATTTCCCTCAAGACATACCTTGCGAACTCCTCCGGTGTGATAACCTGGGAGCAGGCGAAGGAGCTTTTCTCACCGTTCTTCACAACGCTGAGCCTTATCCATTCCGCCGGGATAATCCACCGCGGGATATCCCCCTCCACGATTTTCGTCACCGATAAGCTGGAGCTGAAGCTCACCGGATTTGCGATATGCGCGGCGCGCACCACCGGAACCGAGATCCCCTGCGAGATGTTCGCGGGATTCGCAGCCCCAGAGCAGTACACCAACGAGATAAACGGCACCTGGACAGACGTCTACGGCATATCCGCGGTGCTTTACCGCTGCCTGACCGGATGCATTCCCACCGAGGCAATAGCCAGAAACGGCACCAGCCTTATGGAGCCGATGATGATAAACCGGAACATTCCGGCAAACATTTCCTCCGTGATAATGGCAGGCCTTAACATCTCGCCGGAAGCCCGCGTCCGCACCATAACCGAGTTTGTCGACCGCCTGTTCACCCAGCCGAAGGCAGCCGAGCCGGCTCCCGCCGAGAAGGCGAAGCTCACCCGCAGGGAGCAGAAGCAGCGCCGCGAGCGCAACAAGACCATCGCGGTAATGGTCATCGCAGGAATCGTTCTTGCAGCGTTCATCGTGCTGTTTGTGCTGACTCTCAACGGAACTCTCACCGGAGGAAACAGCACCCCGCCGGAAAGCACTTCCACCGTGGAAGCCACCGCAGAGACCCGTGAGCCGGAAACCAGCCAGGCGGAAACCACGTCCTCCCAGCCGGAGCCGGATCAGATCATCACGTCGGATACGATAAAAATGCCGGACTTCTCCGGAAGAAGCTACGATTACGAGACCGAGCGCTACGGAAGCACCTTCACGTTCGTACCGAAGTACGAATATTCCGACACCTACGCAAACGGACTGATGTACGACCAGAGCATTGAAGCCGGCAAGGAAGTCACCGCCGGGATAACTGTGGTAGTAAAGGTCAGCAAGGGACCTAGCAGGGTAGCCCTGCCGGACTACACCGGTCAGACCCCCGACAAGTATATAGCTGAGCTGAGCAAGCTCAACATCAAGTATTCAGTAACGACGGAGCGCTCCAACGAAGCCAAGGACGGATACGTGTTCAAGTGCAGCGTTGAGATAGGCGACCTCGTGGACGTTGAAAACGGTCAGGAAGTAACAGTATACTGCGCCGAGAACTACCCGCCCACAGTGGAAGCGACCATGGACGGCACAGCAGAGCCGTGGTTCACCAGCGAAGGTATCCCGGTAATCGGCGACGAAACACAGGAAGTTGAGGAAAACTAAGCATGGAGCTTGATTTAGGCGAGATCAGAAAGAATATAGACGCGATAGACGACCAGCTCCTTGAGCTGTTCAAGCAGAGAATGGGGCTGACCCGCAAGGTCGCTGAGTACAAGGCGGCGCACAACATGGTGGTGTTCCAGAGCGAGCGCGAAAAGGCGATAATCCGTTCTGTGAGGGACCGCTCCCCGGAGGAGCTGAAAAGCTCCGCAGAGTTCCTGTTCACCAACATCATGGATATATCGAAGTGCGGCCAGAACAACGCGATAACCCCCGCTGTGAGCATTCCCCACGGCACGCAGATAAAGCATACCCCCGACGTCGCAGTGCAGGGGATCGAAGGCGCATACGGCCACGCGGCGGCGCAGAAGCTGTTCCCGGACGGCCGCATGAACTTCCGCGCAAGCTTTGCGGAGGTGTTCGAGGCAGTTGAAAACGGAAGCGCCGATTACGGCGTTATCCCGGTGGAAAACAGCACCGCCGGGGAGGTCAGCGTTAACATGGAGCTGCTGGAAAAGCACCACGTTTTCGTGAACCGCACCGTTACCGTACCCTGCACCCATGTCCTCGCGGCAAAGCACGGCGTGAAGGAGCAGGATATCCGCATACTGTTCGGCCACGAGCAGGCTATACGCCAGTGCAGCGAGTACGCCTCCTCCCGCCCGGAGCTTACCATTATCCCCTACGCAAACAACGCGATGGCGGCGCAGATGGTCGCGGAGAACCGCAGCAGCGAGCTTGGCTGTATCTGCTCCCGGGAGTGCGCCGAAATGCACGGCCTGGACATCGTGAACCCCGCGATAGCCGCCGACCCCAACAACGCGACAAGATTCTTCTGCATCTCAAAAGAGACCGAGGTCTACGACGGCGCGGACACTATCGCAGTGTCTGTTTCCCTGCCGCATATTTCGGGCTCCCTTTACAGAATGCTGACAAAATTCGCGGTCAACGAACTTGACCTCACCAAGATACAGAGCAAGCCGCTCCCACTGGAATTCCGCACCGAGGAGGACGAGTTCATGTTCTACCTAGAGTTCTCCGGAAACGTCGGTCAGCCGGTGGTGCTCCGCCTGCTGAACAACTTCCAGACCGAGTACAGCTACTTCCGTTTCCACGGAAACTTCCTCGCGGTGAACTGACATGGCGATGTTTTCCGCTGTGATACTCGCCGGAGGGAGCGCCTCCCGCATGAACGGGATAAACAAGCAGCTCGCGCTCCTGGACGGTATCCCCGTAGTTATCCGGAGCGCCCTGGCGTTCGAAAATTCGGCGCAGGCCGGGGAAATAATTCTTGCCGTACCCGCCGGCGAGGAGGAGCGCTACGCCGCGCTGTGCAGCCAGTACGGCATAACCAAGCTGAAAGCCGCGGTACACGGCGGCGCGACGCGTTTCCTTTCGGTAAAAAACGCGCTCGAGTACGTATCCGCCGGATACGCGTACATCGCGATACACGACGGAGCGCGCCCGCTGATATCCACTGCGGATATCGACCGCGTGCTGACTGACGCCGTACAGTACGGCTCAGCGATAGCCGCCGCTCCGGTGACTGACACGATAAAGCAGGTCAGCGGCGGAGCGATAACGTCCACGCCGGACCGCAGCACGCTCTACGCCGCCCAGACCCCGCAGGCGTTCCGCAGGGAGCTTTACGCCTCCTGCATGGAAAAGCTGGGGAGCCGCGCCGAGGAGCTCACCGACGACAGCGCCCTGCTTGAGCTGTGCGGCGAACCGGTGCACATAACTCCTGTGACCGCCTGCAACATGAAAGTGACCCGCCCGGAGGACCTGGCGATAGCCGAAGCTGTTTTACGGAGGTAATTATGTTCAATATTCTGGTCGTCGACGACCAGGCGCATATACGCCGCCTGTACGAATACACACTTGAAAAGAACGGCTACCAGCCCTACACCGCCGGAGACGGCGCGCAGGCGCTGAAGCTGATGGAGACCACCCACATCGACCTCGTGATACTCGACCTGATGATGCCCACGATGGACGGCTACACGTTCCTGAAAACGATGCGCGACAGCGGAAGCAGCATTCCGGTGCTGATAATAACCGCCCGGGACAGCGCCGAGGACGTCCGCAAGGCGTTCACGATGGGCACAGACGACTTCATGGTAAAGCCGGTGGACGACGTGGAGATGATACTGCGTATCCGGGCGCTGCTGCGACGCGCGAGGATATCCGAGGAGCAGAAGATAACCGTAGGCTCCACAACGCTGATATACGATTCCTTCACGCTGATACAGAACGGCACGGAAGTCCAGATGCCGAAGAAGGAGTTCCAGATACTGTTCAAGCTGCTGTCATTCCCGAACAAGACCTTCACCCGCGCGAACCTTATGGAGGAGTTCTGGGACATGGACAGCGAATCCGAGGCACGCACGGTGGACGTCCACATCAACCGCCTGCGCGACCGCCTCAAGGACAACAAGGATATCCAGATAGTGACCGTCCGGGGGCTTGGCTATAAGGCGGTAAAGACCGCGGACAAGCCGCAGGGGGCGTCATGAAAGACAAAAAGCGGAAAAGCTCTATATTCACCCGCCTGGGCGCGAAGCTCAGCCTGCTGATACTCATTATAACCGTCAGCGCGGACGTGCTCTCGTTTTCCGCCCGCATTTCGATAGACATGATAGTCTCCAACGGAAGCAGCGACACGGAAAACATCATAGCCTCCGTCGTCAGCAGTATCATTATCGGTTCGCTGATGTCGTTCATAGTGAGCGGGCTGTTCCTGAAACCGCTGGTGGAGCTTATCAAGGCGACAAAGCAGGTGTCCCAGGGCGACTACTCCGTGCAGGTGGACATGGGCTGGGCTGAAAAGCACACCGTCCGGGAGCTTTCCGACCTCATCAAGGTGTTCAACGAAATGACCCGGGAGCTAAACAACAACGCGATGTTCAATCAGGATTTCATCGCGAGCTTCTCGCACGAATTCAAGACCCCGCTGGTATCGATACGCGGATTTGCGCAGCAGCTCTATAATGGAAACCTCACTCCGGAACAGCAGAAGGAATTCTCAAAGATAATCCTGGAGGAGACCGAGTACCTTTCGGAGCTTTCCACCAACACGCTGCTCCTGACCCGGCTTGAGACCACGGACATCATCTCCAAGGAGGAGTTTTCGCTTGACGAGCAGCTCCGCACCTGCATGCTGCGCCTGGAGCCACACTGGTCTGAAAAAAACATCGACCTCTCGATGGAGCTTGACGAAGTGAAATTCTTCTGGAACGAGCAGATGCTGGAGCATGTCTGGAACAACCTGTTCGACAACGCGGTGAAGTTCACCCCGGAGGGCGGCAGCATATTCGTGAGCTGCCACCGCAGCGCCGGAGTCATCACGATACGCGTCCGGGATACGGGAACGGGAATACCGCAGAACGCGCTCCCTCACATATTCGAGAAATTCTACCAGGCGGACAGCTCCCACGCCACAAAGGGCAACGGGCTGGGGCTTCCGCTGGCAAAGAAGATAGTCGAGGTGTGCGGCGGCAGGATAGGCGTACAGAGCGACCTCGGGAAAGGCACGGAATTCACCGTGATACTCCCCGACGGCGGAAATCTTTTAGGCAAAAACAGCAGCCGGAGCGAACTCAACCTCGGCGGCGAAGAATAAACAGGAGGGCAAAAATGGAATTCATCAGTGAAAGAACAGCCTGCACCATGATATCCGAAACAGTCGTCAAAGCAGGAGTGTCGCTGTTCAATGCGGTCAAGTACATCTACATGATAGCCGACAAGGACTTCTACAACATCAACATCAAGGATATCTTCAAGATAGCGCTGAACAACATCTCCGACACCACCTGCCTTTACAACACCGGGATAAAGCTCGACAAGGAGCGCTGCGCCGAAATGAACACCCCGGAGTACGAGCGCGTGCTCTCCCTTATGGTGTATTCCTTTGCGGTAAGGCTGCCGGTGCTGAAGAACGTCAAGACCTCCGGCGGATACCTCAACGACAAGCAGATAAAGACCATCTACGATATGGTGATATCCAAGGGCGCCGGAAACTACGACAACGTTATCGCCGACGACTTCGAGGAGATACGCCGCATGGTGAAATCCGGAAAGCCTGTCCCCGCCTACGACGCGGAGTGGTACAAGGGGTATATCTACACCTACGTGCCCACGCTTGCCGCCATCACGAACAAGAATGTGTTCCTGCTGGGAAGCGCCGATATACTCTTCACGCTGTTCTATTCCTGCCTTGAGGAGGAGCTTGTCCGCCTGCTGAATTCCCTCGCCGCCCAGGCGTAATTCACGGCTCGCGCGCATATACTTACCTGAAAGGAAGGTACAGCATATGCAAAATGAACAAGCTGAACAGAACCTATACGAAACCGCCGGAGCAGAGCAGACTGAACGCTCCGAACGTTCCGAAACCCGCAGCAGCGTAAACCGCTTCGCTTACATGTCCGCGGAAGCCCCGGCGCTTCGCGGAGAGCTCCGCGGCAGCGCCGACCACCCGACAGCCGAGGGCAGCATATTCGCCTACTGGCTGGACGGAGCGCTGTACCTGCAAGCAGAGCTTTTGGGACTTCCTCCGGACAGAGTGTTCGGATTCCATATCCACGATGGAATAATATGCGGCTCCCCAGACAGCGGCGGAGCTTCCGGAGCCTTCGCCGAAGCCGGGCCGCACCTGAGCCTATGCCCTGAAGGCACCTGGTGCGGCAGACACCCATATCACGCCGGAAACCTTCCGCCGATATTCTCGGATTCCGACGGATATGCGGCGATGGAAGTCTACATCGGCAAGGCGCTGATATCCGATTATTCCGGGAAGCCGATAATCCTGCACGACATGTCTGACGATTTCAGCACACAGCCCTCCGGCGGCTCCGGAAAGCGGATAGCATGCGGGATATTCACAGAAGTACTTTAACAGACCGGGAATTCCTCCGGCTGTAGTCTGTTAGTAAAGATTTTACGAAAACAAAGGAGAAAAACATGGCACACGAAATAAGAAACCCCGACCTCTGGGAAAGCGGCGCACGCAAGATAGCGTGGGTAAAGCGCAACATGCCGCTGCTTAACGGAATCGAAAAGGAATTCGAGCAGGAAAAGCCCTTTGCAGGGCTGCGCGTAGCGCTCTCGGTACATCTTGAGGCTAAGACCGCGTACCTCTGCAAGGTGCTTGCAGCCGGCGGAGCCGAAATGTACGTCACCGGAAGCAACCCGCTGTCCACTCAGGACGACGTTGCTGCGGCGCTGGTTCACGACGGACTGAACGTATTCGCATGGTACGACGCTTCAAACGAGGAGTACCACCGCCACATTTCGCAGGTCATCAAAGCTCGCCCCAACGTAATAATCGACGACGGCGGCGACCTGGTAAACCTCATTCACAACGAGTACCCCGAGCTTATCCCGGAGGTGCTGGGCGGCTGCGAGGAGACCACCACCGGAATTATCCGCCTGAAGGCCATGGATAAGGATCACGCGCTGAAATTCCCGATGGTGCTGGTAAACGACGCCGACTGCAAACACCTGTTCGATAACCGCTACGGCACCGGACAGTCCGTATGGGACGGCATCAACCGCACGACCAACCTTATCGTAGCCGGAAAGAACGTTGTGGTCGCAGGCTACGGCTGGTGCGGAAAGGGCGTTGCAATGCGCGCGAAGGGTCTCGGCGCTGACGTTATCGTCACCGAGATAGACCCGATAAAGGCTATGGAAGCCGTAATGGACGGCTTCAAGGTAATGCCCATGCGCGAGGCGGCGAAGGTCGGCGATTTCTTCGTGACCGTGACCGGCTGCGCCGACGTTATCGGCGAGGAAGCGTTCCTCAACATGAAGGACGGCGCTATCTGCTGCAACGCAGGTCACTTTGACGTGGAAGTAAACATGGCGAAGCTCCGCGAGATGGCTACGGAATCCTACCTTGCGCGCAACAACATCATGGGTTACAAGCTGGCTAACGGCAACACCGTATTCGTTATCGCCGAGGGCAGACTTGTAAATCTCGCCGCCGGCGACGGACACCCCGCCGAGATAATGGACATGAGCTTCGCTATCCAGGCGCTCTCCGCGAAGTACATCGCGCAGAACAGCGCCGCAGTCAAGTCCAGCGGCCACATGACGGTAAACGTACCCAAGGAGATAGACCGCGAGGTAGCGCTCCGCAAGATAAGCTACTGGGGACTTGAGATAGACAGGCTCACACCCGAGCAGGAAAAGTACCTCGGAAGCTGGGAGGTCTGATATGACCTTCGAAGAACAGTTTGAACAGCTCCAGAAAATGTTCGATTCCTCGGATTGCGACATAGAGGTGCTCCCCCCGGACGAGGAGAAGGCTAAGAAACTCCTCGCCCAGGGCGGCGAGTTCACTCCGCTTGCGGCGATACTCGCAGGAACCGGCGGAGTTTCCGTAAACGGAATACTGCGTTTTCTCGGCAGCGGCATGATGGATTTCTTCGAGCGCAACGAACGTCTTTCCGAGATGGGTATGACGATAGTCGCCGAGGACGTTTTCGGAGGTATCTACGGTCTGGACAAGCAGGGAACGCTGCTTTACCTCGCACCGGACGAGCTGATGGTCGAGGAGTTCGGCGATAATTTTGACGAGCTTCTTGAATTTGCCTGCAGCAGAAAGGAAATGGAACAGTTCTACCGCCCCTACATCAAGGAATGCCCCGGCGTGCTCTACGATGAGCTTCCCGCGGACAAGGGCGTGAGCGTGTACCCTCCCCTGTGGTCGGAAGCGGGAAATGACCCGCGCTCCACGGCGGCGGTGTCCATGAAAGAACTCCAGGACGTTGAGATAGAGGTCATGAAAAAACTGAACAGCCAGGATAATGCTGAGCCAAACGACGGAGGTGCAGAATGAACGTAAATTACGAAAAGCTGATGAAGTGCTTCGAATGCGTACAGCAGAAGATAACCTTCAAGCCGGAGATCGCGCTGATACTGGGCAGCGGCCTCGGCGACTACGCAGACACGATGGAAGTTGTTGAAACGCTGGATTACCACGATATCGAGGGATTCCCGGTATCCACCGTTCCCGGTCACAAGGGACGCTTCGTGTTCGGCTATGCGGGCGGCGTTCCTATCGTTGCAATGCAGGGCAGAGTGCATTTCTACGAGGGCTACAAGCCGCAGGACGTAGTGCTCCCCATCAGGCTGATGAAGCTGATGGGCGCAAAGGTGCTTTTCCTGACGAACGCGGCGGGCGGTATAAACCGCAGCTTCAACGCAGGCGATTTCATGCTGATAACCGACCAGATATCAATGTCAGTCCCCTCGCCGCTCATCGGGGAGAATATCGACGAACTGGGCGTGCGCTTCCCGGATATGTCCGAGGTATACAGCCGCCGCCTGCGGAAGATTATAGAGAATTCCGCCGTGACCGCCGGTGTACCGCTCCGCAGGGGCGTGTATATCCAGACCACCGGTCCGCAGTACGAGACCCCCGCAGAGATACGCGCATACGAGCGCCTTGGCGCCGACGCGGTGGGAATGTCCACCGCCATTGAAGCGATAGCGGCGCGCCACGCGGGAATGGAGATATGCGGAATCTCCTGCATAAGCAACCTCGCGGCGGGGATATCGGTGAATCCGCTCACCCACGCGGAGGTACAGGAGACCGCCGACAGAGTTGCCCCGCTTTTCAAGAAGCTGGTAACTCAGGCGATTAAGGATATCCACAACGCATAAAATATTGCGCCCTTTTTCACGGAGGGCGCAATTATTATTTATTGTACTTTTTAAGTGCTGAATAAACCGAAGCCGTAATGTCTGCCATAAAACACAGTTCACTCGGTGAGCAGTCTGAAAGCGTGCATACAATATCGCTGACTGCCTGTTCAGTCTGGATTTCCCGCACACCGAAAAGTATCTCGTCAGCCCGGCATTCCAGCGCACGGCATATTTCTGCAAATACCTCTATGGAAAGCTTGGTGTTTCCGGTTTCAATGTGGCTCATATGAGTGGTGGATATTCCGACCTGCTCTGCAAGCTGTTCCTGCGACAGCCGCTTTGCCTTTCTGACCTTTCGTATTCTCTGTCCGATTTCATAGTAGTTCATTTTTATACCTCTATAATTAAAATATATTACGCGCCTACTTGAATTATATAGGCATTTGTGATATAATTTAATAAACTACAAAGGCTATTATATGCCCTTGTGGTTAATATCTATGAATTGAGAGGTAACAAACATGAAAAGTCTACTCAAAAAACTCGCAGCGATTGTCACAATGACGGCGGTAACGCTGACAATGGCGGTTGCCATTCCCACACCCGCCAGCGCGGACAGCATTTACGACACGGCTAAGGCAATATCCAGCGGGGAATCGGTTTCGACCTATATTTGGAGATATGATGAGGCAGACTATAAAATCACCTCAACTGAGAATGGCACATTAAAATTATCACTTGATGCACAAATGCCATCAGTTACAATATATGTTTTTGACACAAACGGAAACTATGTTGAAATATCTGATTCCAGTTCAACTTCGGGCAGTATTACTAAGCCAGGAGATGACATAGGCACAGCAAAATGGAATAATACTATTGAAAGATTTAAAGGAACAATTTCATATACAATAAAAAAAGGAACATATTATATTAGATTTTCTAGAAAAGATTTAACTGGCGATACTTGCAAACTGACTTTCACCGCCACCTACCCCTCCAGCACCTCCACAGCCAAAATCAACTACATAACCATCAATATCCCCAAAGGAAGCACTCTTTCCCTCGGCACCGACACCTCAGGCACCGGAACCGTTACATGGAAGAGTTCCAAGACAAGCGTAGCAACAGTTTCCAGCACCGGAAAAGTCACTGCTAAGGCAAAAGGCAGTACGATAATCACAGCCAAAAGCGGCAAATCCTCAAAGAAAATAAAAATCGTAGTCACATAATTAAACACAAAAACTCCCCACCGAACCCGGTGGGGAGTCTTATTATTCAGATGTATCTAAAATTAGTCCTGCTTGAACTCGTCGCCGTACATGTCCTGGAGTTCAACGAGGTGCTTATACTTAGCAGCCGCGTTCTTGACTGCCTTGTCGAACAGAACGGTAGCTCTCTCAGGGTTAGCACGCATGAGGGAGTTGTAGCGAACCTCTCTCATCATGAATGCCTTGTAGTCGCCTGTCGGAGCCTTGCTGTCGAGGGAGAACGGGTTCTTGCCCTCGTCTGCCAGAGCCGGATTGAAGCGGAACAGGTGCCAGTAACCAGCCTCTACAGCTTCCTTCTCAACCTGCTGAGCGATGGTCAGACCGCCCTTGATACCGTGGTTGATGCACGGTGCGTAAGCGATGATGAGGGACGGACCGTCATAAGCCTCAGCCTCAGCGATAGCCTTTAAGCACTGGTTCTTGTCAGCGCCCATGGAGATCTGTGCAACGTAAACGTAGCCGTAGCTCATTGCGATGCCTGCCAGATCCTTCTTCTTGACGTCCTTACCGCCGGCTGCGAACTGAGCGACTGCGCCCACGTTGGTAGCCTTGGAAGCCTGTCCGCCGGTGTTGGAGTAAACCTCGGTATCGAATACGAGGATATTTACGTTCTTGCCGGAAGCAATAACGTGGTCAAGTCCGCCGTAACCGATATCGTAAGCCCAGCCGTCGCCGCCGAAGATCCACATGGACTTCTTGGCCAGATACTCCTTCTTGCTCAGCAGGTCAGCGGCGATGGTGCAGGCCTCGCAGTCGCAGAACAGAGCGCCCTTAGCCTTCAGCTCGGCAGCGTGCTCAGCGAACTGAGGCACAGCGGCCAGCTCATCCACGGTGCAGATGCTGTCCTCCAGAGCCTTAACGAAGGCCTTGGCAGCCTCGGCATTGGCCTCGCCGTCCTCCATGGTGTCCAGCCATGCCTGAGCGGCGGCCTTCAGCTCGGGGCGAGCCCACTCGATGTTCACCAGACGGCGGGTCTCCTCGGCCAGATCCTGACGGATCTTGTTCTGGCCGATGTACATACCCAGACCGTGCTCGGCGTTATCCTCAAACAGGGAGTTGCACCATGCGGGGCCGTGGCCTTCCTTGTTGGCGCAGTAGGGAGAGGTAGCCGCAGGACCGCCCCAGATGGAGGAGCAGCCGGTGGCGTTGGAGATATACATATGGTCACCGAACAGCTGGGTGACGAGACGGGCATAGCTGGTCTCGGCGCAGCCGGCGCAGGAGCCGGAGAACTCCAGCATGGGCTGCTTGAACTGGCTGCCCTTGACAGTGTTGTCCTGCATATCCTTCTTCTCAGACACCTCGGCCACGCA
>OLVW01001425.1_pt1 | contig 20454 bp, 14 predicted proteins | sample 1673301 | NCBI WGS metagenome assembly OLVW01 (sample SAMEA3178941, study PRJEB25190) | human gut metagenome
CAAAATAAGAAATCACGCAAAAACTCTGCGTTCTGCGGCAATTATCTTAGTTCTCGGATGACAGCACAATTTAGCTTGTCGACTGCAAAATATTCTATTTATTGTCGACATAATAAGCAATATGTGGTTCGGACAATAACTTCCCGTATGGGAAGTTTGCGTTAATGATCATCTATTTCATTAGGATACTCTGTGACAAGGATAAAGTCAACAACCCGTTGCAAATAATCCATTTTATTCGACATTTTTCAACGCTTCGTCCATTGGGATCTTCTGTATCTTATGATATTGTGTCGCTGCAACAACTGCATAAGAAACCATGATCATAACAAACATTTTCGGATAAATATCCGGTGAATAATATAAGGTAAGCCAGCCGTTAAATTCCATCATGATTGCTTTATAGATCACGGTCATAAATAATGTTGCTATGACAAAACCAACCAGAGCACTGAGAGCTACGACCCAGCTGGTCGCTAACAGGTACAGCCTTGCGATCTCCTTATTTTCATAACCGAGAATTTTAACCATCGAAATGGACGTAGTATTCCGTTCCAAGATCAATTTGGTGAGCAGATAGATCAGGAGTACCGCCAACAGTACCGCAAATACATTGATCATTTGAAACATAGCTCCCATGGAAACATCCAACTGTCTGGATAACTTTGTCATATCGTCAACAGTAATGCAGCTATCCACATATTTTTCATCAATATCGGTCAATTTGCGATCCGACAAATACCCGGTAAAATATTTACTTTCTTCCGGTGTAGAAAGCTGCGCCAACAGCACTTCCGGATAACTCATCGCAAGCTGCATCATATCCACTTCTTCATCAAACGTATCACGGTACTTGTCAATGTCCATAAATACGGACAGACCCGCTGCATAGGCAACGGTTTCCTTTACACGGAAACGATACTTTTTACCGGAATATTCATCCTGTAATTGTAAGGTGTCTCCCTTTTTCACACCGTATTTTTCCGCAAAACTATCCGAGATCATAACTCCATCTTCGGGCAGTCTATGCTTAAAGTATTTGCTGTTTTGTTCTAATCCCATAATGCTGATCGACTCATCTTTGGAACCTTTATATATCAGAGAGGTCATGCAATATTTTTCTGCTTGATCATCTGAAGTCCGTACGGGCGCTTTCAAAACATATTGATAATCCGCAAGCATTCCGTTTACCACTTCATTTTTGTAATGAGACAATAGCGGAATCATCATCATACCAAACAACAGCAGAAGACTGGCAAATAACATTCCGACAAACAACGTAATGTAACTGGAACGGTTTTGTGTGATCACGCGAATACGGAAACGGTTAAAAAACGACCACTTCGGCAAACGCATCGCTTTCTTTTTCTTTTTGCAGTCAAGGTCTCGGCGCAGGAAACGCAACGGAGATAATTGCAATTTACTCTGCAATGACAGCACGTTCACGATCAGCATAATGATCAGCGGAACCACTGTCGTGATAACGAACGCCTTTGCATTCCAAATCGTCACATAAGTCGGCAGACTGTAACTGCCGTAATACATATCTGCTACTATGCCCTTAAAATACGTGTATCCAAGTACATTTCCAAGTGCACAGGCAAGAAACGTGACAGTCATCGGAACCGCTAAGTAATGACGCATCAGTTCTCCTTTGGTGTATCCGGAGGCGCGTAATGTACCGATGACTGCGGACTCCCGTGTGATCGTATGACGGATCGTTACCGAAAAGACGAACGCCATAATAGCGATCAGTATATACAATAACGCGATCATCATTCCCATATCACCACCGATATCATCACTTGCAAAATGAATCGCCTGATTAGCGTATGCCGGTAATGCTAAGGAAATCGTAACACCTGCCTGAAATGTTTTTTCGGCCAATGCATTAATAAAATCTTCCGACTGTTTCTGCTCCTGTTTCTTATCTTTTGGTGCCGTATTATATTTCCAGTCATACTGATAATTTTCATGCTCTTTAGCGAGAGAATCATAGCCTTGCTTTGTCATAACCGCCACACCAAACTTGGTCGCGTCAAACATCATATCACTGTTATCCGAAAAAAGAGCACTATAATCCGACAAGGCAACATAGCCGCTTACTTTCTTTTTACTGTTACCAATGCAGATCGTGTCTCCAACGGCAATATCATTATTATCTGCATACATGCGGTCTACAGCGATCTCAGCCTTACCCTTTGGCATACTTCCCTTCATCACGCAGATAAGATTGACCTTCTCCCGCTCTGCAAACACGCGGATCGATCCGTCACTCTTCCCATCATTATCCGTATCGACAGCTTCTTCCTTATAGAAATCCTTGTATATTTTGACATCTTCCTGTTCCAATTTGCGCTGCAAAGATGCTGAGATCTCATCCTTTACAACAAAATGTCCATCTTCAATATTATATTTGTCATAACTTTCTTCACTTGCCTGCAGCATACTGCTGTTTGCTACAAAATATCCGGATGTAAATCCGATCGTCAACATCATAAACAGGAAAATCACCATGTATTTTCCCATTTCTCCTTTAAGCTCTCTTGGCAAACGCCTGTTTAATGGATTTTTCATCTCGTCCCACCTCTCTTACCAATCAAGCTCTTCTGCCGGAATCTTTATTTCGTTATGATAATCCTTGCGGATCTGCCCATCTTTAAAACGGATCACACGGTCTGCCATCTGCTTGATCGCATCGTTATGAGTAACCATAATGATCGTATTGCCGTATTTCTGATTGACATCCTCTAATAATTTGAGGATTTCCTTAGACGTTTTATAATCAAGGGCACCTGTCGGCTCATCACAAAGAAGGATATCCGGGTTTTTCACAATTGCTCGGCCAATTGCCGTTCTCTGCTGCTGACCACCGGAAAGCTGATTTGGCACTTTATGACGATGCTCATACAACCCCAATGTCCTTAAAAGATCATCAATATCTAACGGCGAGTCACTCAAATAAGCTCCCACTTCTATATTTTCCTTGACATTCAGATTAGGGATCAGATTATACATTTGGAACACATAACCCAAGTGTTTACGCCGATATGATGTCAATACTTTCTCGGACATGTCTGCAGTTCGCTCTCCGTCAATAGCAACATATCCTGCATCCGCATTATCGATCCCGCCTATAATATTGAGCAAAGTGGACTTTCCGGATCCGGAAGGTCCGAGCAGTACACAGATTTCTCCACGCTCTACTTCAAAAGAAATCCCTTTTAATACCTCTGTTCGATTTTCTCCCTCACCAAATCCCTTTCTCAGATCATGAATTTCCAAAAACATATTCGTTTACCATACCTTTCTTCTATACAGTACCAGTCACGCAAAACCTCCCTGATATACCGAGATCATATATTGCTTATGACCTCTTCATATTGTTTGACCGGTAAGACTCAAGCCAGTTAGTTTTCACTAACCATACTATAGAATAACGGTTTTCCTAAAAAAAGTACAGACGCTTATTGATGTTTTTTCTCAATAAGCGTCTGCTGCTTAAAATATATTGACTCAAACTTCCCTTACCTTTTTAGGAATGCATATCAATATATGCAAGGATCTGTTCTACGAAACTCAGTCCCATTCGATAGAACACATACAAAATGGTAAGCGCCAACAGCATCACAAGCACTCGGTACAATACATAGGCTCGGGCGAAGGTTTTCTTTTCTTCCGGCGTCCGCTTACGAACAGCCAGTACAACCATATACCAGAATCCAAAAATCGGAATATGCATCCAGCAAAAAGTCTGAAACCACTGACCGATCCTGCCCCATTTCTGAAGTTTCTCGATCTGTTCTTCCTGTTTATCCGATTCTTGCACCTGTTCCGTCGTCTTGTCTACAGCTGTCTCCTTATATCCGGTATGCCCTGCAGAAACGACTGTCTCCTTATCTTTTTCCTGTGGTGTCTGTGCTTTTGTGGCTGCATCTGTCTCTTTGTCTTTGTTTCTCTTTGCAAAGAAACCGGTACGACCTTCTTCCTTCTTGGACGTTCCCGGCAACGGATCCGGATCGATAAAGACGAGATCCGCAAAGGATTCTGCATCCATAATATCTGCGACTTCTTGTTCCAACTGATGTTGGATCTGCTTTGTCTGTGACATGGATTCTTTCGCAGGTGTATTTGTCGTCCGCATCTGCTGTATCTGCTGCCCGGACAGAGCCTTTCCACTACCGTTAGAATTTGCTGTCTGAGCTGTCGCTTGCTGCGCTGCTCTCTGTGGCTGTGCTTTCTGACCCGCCTGTGATCGTGCGGCTGCTGTCTGAGCTGTCGCCTGCTGCGCTGCTCTCTGTGGCTGTGCTTTCTGGCCCGCCTGTGATCGTGCGGCTGCTGTCTGATCCGGCCGATGTTGTCTCTGTACCCCGGCAAGCTGTTTTGCCGCCGCACGCAATTCCTGCTCTCTTCTATCTTCTGCCATATATGTCCTCTTTTCTTCCGATTTCCAATTTCTACTGTGCACCAGCCTGAGCCGTTACTGTCGGCATTGGTGTTGCTGTCGCTTGTGGTATACTTGTGGTTCCCGGAGTATGGTGATTATTCTGTGCATCATATTCCGCTTTCGTTGGCAACATATATAATTCGGTACGGTAAGTCTGGTATTTGCTGTTTAAGCTTGCATATTCTGAATATCCCCTGCATGCCTCTACCGCACTCTTGGCTTTTTCTAACAGAGTCGCCATGTTGTCCGGCTGATAATCATAGCCACGTAATGCCTTCAATCTTGTATTAGCAAGCGCAACCCTGGTTTTGCGAAGCTGTTTATTTCTTGCATTCTTTGACGCCGTTTTCTTTTCACGGGCCAGTTCTGCATTAGACTCCTTCTGCTGCTCTTCATATGCTTTCACAACATCTTTCCACTTTACAGTCTCGTCTTTCAGCGAATCATATTTGTTCTTCGCACGCGTCGCATATGATTTGCGGATATCATCATCCTCAATTGAAGAGATCATATCACGAAGCTCCTGATAACTGGTTTCTAACGTATAGTAATCTGCCATACTCTGAATTGTCAGCTTTTCAAATGTTTCCAGCTTACGACGAACTTTTTTCTCATAGGATGCCTCTTCCAAGTTGTCCGCATACGCTGCCTTTGCTTTCAGGATCGTTATCGAGAAGAAGTCTCTGCCCGATGTACGCTTCAGATCCGTGCTTTCTGTTCCTTTGATCATATTTCCCTTGCCGTCATACTTTGCAAGACAAATACCCGATGGTGCCGCAAAATCCTGTGGCTTCTTATTTTTATGGATCTGATTCATGAAGTTCTTCCAAATACCTCCCGGAACAGATGCGCCATATACGCCCGGCATAGCTCTCGGCGTGTCATAGCCGGCCCATACTACAGTTGTATAATATTTGGTATATCCACAGAACCATACATCTTTGCTGGAGTTGGTCGTTCCGGTCTTACCGGCTGCGATCTGACCATTGTTTAATTTGAGAGAACGTCCGGTACCATACGGCTCATTCAAAACACCTTTCAATACATCTGTCATCATCCAAGCCGCATCTTCAGTATATACCTGTGTCGTATCATTAGAGCTCTTATATACCGTTCCGTCTGATACATGTTCTATTTTTTGAATACAGGTTTTTTCACTATAGCTTCCATTGTTGGCAAGTGTTGAAAATCCCTTTGCCATATCAACTACGCGGACACCTTCGGTAAATCCGCCGAGCGATAATGATAAATTGTCATTATCCACATAACTCAAATTATGAAAATGCATTTTATCTAAGAAAGACATACCATATTTCGGTGTGATCTTTTCTAATACCTGCCATGCAATCGTATTGATCGAACGCTGTACCGCCTCACGCAAATGCAGACTGCCACGATAACCGCCGCCGGCATTCTTCGGTCCGTTCTCGATCGGCTGGTCATTTACAACAGTAGAAGGAGAATAGGCTCCTGTTTCAAAGGCAGGCGTATAATCGATCAATGGTTTGATCGAACTACCGGACTGTCGTGCTGATAAATAAGCACGGTTATAGGAATCCTTCGTGCCACGGCCACCGACGATCGCCACAACATAATTGGTGGAGTTATCTACACAGACCGCTGCTCCCTGCAGTGCATACTTTGTCTTGTCCGAGTTTTTCTCTTTGCTGTAGGCAAGTCCCTTATCAACAGCTTTTTGCAGCTTTTTCTGCTTTTTCATATCAATTGACGTATAAAGTTTGTATCCACCCTCACGGATGTCGTTGGTCTTCTGGCTGTACAGATTGCTGTATTTCTCGTTGTAACTTTCGTAGTCCTCTTTGTCATTAAAGGTATACTGGAATTTGAAATCTTCCTTTTCCATCAATGCCAGTGCAGCACAATGGATCGCATAACTCACCACATAACTTTCATTCGTACCGTCTTTGGTCAACTGCTGGATCTTGATCTTCTTTTTGACAGAACTGTCATACTGTTTCTGTGTGATCACCTGTTCATCATACATCTTTTTGAGTACTTCGTTCCGTTTCTTTAATGCTGCTTCCGGCTTATTCACCGGATCATAGGCAGATGGATTATTGGACAGACCGATCAGAATTGCTGCCTCATACGGCTCGAGATCTGCCGCTGATTTTCCAAAATAATATTCACTCGCTGCCCCTACACCATAACAGCGGTTCCCGTAATAATTACTATTACAGTAAAATTCCATGATCTTGTCTTTGGTGAACTTTTGTTCCACCGTTGGTGCCAGCATAATTTCGATCATTTTACGTGTATAACTCTTTTCCTGTGTCAATAAATTGTTTTTGATCACCTGCTGTGTGATCGTACTACCGCCCTGCTTGATGTCTCCGCCATTTTTGACTAACGCAACGCCGGCACGCATCGTTGCAAGCAGATCCACACCGCCGTGTGTCTTAAAACGCTTATCTTCCACAGCGATATAACCATTATACAAATATGGAGAAATACTTTTGATCTCCGTGTATTTATATCTTCCTGCGTTTACAGAACCGACCAGTTTACCATCTTTGTCGTAAACAACGGTATCTTCTTTCATCACAAAGTCATCTTCGCTCATATTGACTAACTTGTCGAATACCGTCTCTCTGGCTTCGGTAAACATCGGCAAAAACTTCACATACAGGCATAAGCCCACAATACCCGCAATTACCAATACCGTCGCAAAAATGCCGATGATCGTCCCCGCTATATTGGAAACAACTCCTAAATAACTTCCTAAAGTCTTTCCGATTATGCCCAACACATCACCGGTTCCACCGATATATTTCTTTAGTTGCTTCATAAATTTCCTTGCCTTTCCAAGTATATTCTTTACTCTGCTGTCTCAGTCTGCAGTATCGTCTTTCCATTCAGATCACAAGACAGTCCATCCTATGCTATCCGAATTTTAGGACAGAGCATGACAAGAAACATTATACTTGCTTTTATGCAATAATTCAAGTTGACACGCTCACTATCGTCATATAAAATAGAACAGAACGCAAACATATGTTTCTATTGAAAGGAATGTAAAAATTATTATGACAACGATGCACCATTTTGGATTTATTGGTTTCGGATTAATTGGCGGCTCCGTAGCACATGCACTGCGCGAACAGTATCCGGACAGCGAACTTATGGCATACAATTACTATATTACCAAACCACACCCGCGCCTCGAATTGGCTGCAATGGATGGGATTTTAGACAAGATCACAACAGATCTCGCTGATTTTGCTGACTGTGACTGTATTTTTCTATGCGCACCTGTCATCAAAAATATCGCCTATTTGGATAAGTTGCTTCCCTATCTTTCCAAAGACTGTCTGCTGACAGACGTTGGCAGTGTCAAAAGCGATATTCTTGCTGCAGTCAGAGAACATGGTCTCTGTGAGCAGTTTGTAGGCGGGCACCCAATGACCGGCTCTGAAAAGACCGGTTATGAACATTCTGAATCTGCATTTTTCCGTGATAAATACTATATTTTAACACCGTTTGCAGAGAGCAGACCGGAATATGTTGCATGGATGGAACAATTCATTCACGACATCGGATCACACTGTATTTTGCTCGACCCGGATTATCACGATGCCGTAGTAGCCGGTATCAGCCACGGTCCACATGTAATATCTGCGGCACTGGTCAATGCGGTTGCTGCCCTTGATGAAGACGGTACCTACGGCACACTGGCGGCAGGAGGATTTCACACAACGACGCGAATCTCTTCCTCTTCTCCGGAAATGTGGCAGAATATCTGTCTGACCAACTCCGACAAAATATGCAGTTTTTTAGACAAATATATAGAAACTTTGACCGCTGCCAAACAACAGATCGCTGACGGCGACAAAGATGGACTAATGCATTTTTTTGAAGCGGCAAAAAATTACCGCGATCATATTCGATTCTAAAGAAAGGCTTGGTGACGAATGAACGTATTAGAAGGATTAAATCCTGAGCAGGAGCAAGCAGTTAAACATTTTAAGGGACCACTTCTGATCTTAGCAGGTGCAGGGTCCGGCAAAACCCGTGTATTGACACACCGTATCGCCTATTTGATCGAGGAATATGGCGTCAACCCTTGGAACATCCTTGCCATTACCTTTACCAATAAAGCTGCCGGAGAAATGCGTGAGCGAGTTGATAATATTGTTACTTCCGGTGCAGAATACATATGGGTCAGCACTTTCCACTCCGCATGTGTGCGCATACTGCGCCGCCATATTGAAGCTCTCGGTTATTCGAGAAGTTTCACGATCTATGACGCAGACGACCAACGAACATTAATGCGGGATATTTTGAAATATCTGCAGTTAGACCCCAAAAAGTTCAAAGAACGTAGTGTACTCGGTGCTATCTCATCTGCCAAAGATGAGATGATCACTCCGGAAGAATATGAACGCCGTGCAGCCGGTGACTATCTCAAAGAAATATATGCCAGAGCTTATCGGGAATACGAAAAACGTCTTCGCGACTCAAATGCATTGGATTTCGATGATCTCATCGTAAAGACTATTCAGCTATTGCAGGATAACCCGGAAATCCTGGACTATTACCAAAACCGTTTCCGCTATATTATGGTCGATGAGTATCAGGATACTAACACAGCTCAATTTGAGCTTGTACGCCTGTTGGCTGACTCTACCGGAGAAGATGGCAGACGCGAGCAGAATCTGTGCGTTGTCGGTGACGATGACCAGTCTATCTACAAATTCCGTGGTGCCAATATATATAATATCCTGAACTTTGAGACCGAATATCCTGACGCTAAAGTGATCAAGCTGGAGAAAAACTATCGAAGCACCCAAAATATTTTGGATGCGGCAAACGCTGTGATCAGTCATAACTCCATGCGTAAGGATAAAGCGCTTTGGACAGACCAGGAAAAAGGTGATCCGATCTATTTTGCGCAATATGGTAATGAATACGAAGAAGCGGAGGCTGTTACCGACGGTATCTCTTACGCTGTACAGACCGGCGAAGCAGACTACAAGGACTTTGCCATTTTGTATCGTACGAATGCACAGTCTCGTGTATTGGAGGAAAAACTGGTGACGGCCAATATCCCATATCGTATTGTCGGTGCGGTAAACTTCTACCAACGCCGTGAGATCAAGGATCTGTTGGCATATTTGCGCACGGTGGAAAACGGTTTAGATGATATTTCCGTAAAACGAATCATCAATGTGCCAAAACGCGGCATTGGTCTTACAACGATCGACCGGGTAGCCGACTATGCACTCACGCACGAGACCAGTTTTTACGGTGCTTTGCAAAACTACGAATACATTGACGGCATCAAACGCAGCGCCGGCAAGCTGGGCAGTTTTGTCAGTCTGATCGAATCGTTCAAGCGGCATTTAGCATCTCCCGAGTATAGCTTGGAAGATCTAATCCGTGAGATCATTGAAGAAACCGGTTATGTCCGCCTGCTGGAGGAAGAGGATACCGAGGAAGCCAACGGACGTATTGAAAATATCGAAGAGTTCATTAATAAAGTGGTCACTTATGAGGAAAACTGTGAAGAGGAGCCAACGCTCAGCGGATTTTTGGAGGAAGTTGCTCTTGTTGCAGATATTGACACGGTAGACGATGACAACAACATGGTGTTACTTATGACATTACATAGCGCGAAAGGATTGGAATTTCCTTATGTATATCTGGTCGGCATGGAAGACGGTATTTTCCCGGGATATGCTGCTGTCATGGGCGATGACCCGGAGGAAATGGAGGAAGAACGCCGCTTATGTTATGTCGGTATTACCCGTGCCAAACAGAAATTATCGCTAAGCTGTGCACGAAGCCGTTTTCGCAATGGTGAGCAGCAATACAACCGTCCATCTTCATTCCTGAATGAGATCCCACGGTATCTGCTCAAGCAAAATGGAGATGCTTTTCAGGATAGTTCCCGAACTGCTTCCTCTCCTTTTAGCGGCAATTCCTTTACTGAAAGCCGCAGGCAGTCGTATCATCAGGTTCGCATGAACGAACTTCCAAATGTACGCACAAATGCTTCATCTACTTGGGATCCTATGGCAGAACGAAGTGCCAAACAGGCAGTCAGACGTAGTTCCGGAGCTGACCTGTTTGCCGGGAATCCATTGATCCGCAAAGGGATCGGAAGCTCTTCCCAGGCTGGAGATATTTATCGTTCCAAAGGATCCTCTCTGCGGGACAGCTCGATATTTGACAAAGGAAATAGCGGCAAGACCACATCCGGCACACTGTCCTACGGTGAGGGTGACCGCATCAAACACAAAAAATTTGGTGAGGGAACCGTAATTGCTCTCAAGGAAAAAAATGGGGATCACGAAGTGACTGTCGACTTCGATAATGGCTCAACCAGGCGCATGATGGCTTCCTTTGCGAAACTTAAAAAAATATAGATATTGCACGTGTGATGTGTTATACTATTCGTATAACAATTGACCAATCAGGGAAAGGATGTGGCGCTATGTCAAATAAGCTCGAAGAATTAATGAATACAGCAAAGATTAACGAACTTCTCCACAAGAAAGAGTTAGAGGAGAAAAACAAAAACGGCATCATCATTGCACTCGCTATCATAGGCGCAGTTGCAGCAGTTGCAGCTATTGCTTATGCTGTTTTCCGCCATCTGGAACGCGATTATCTGGACGACTTTGATGCGGATGATTTTGGTGACAATTTTGATGATGACTTTATTGAGTTCTCAGATACAACACCAGAAGCAGAGGACTAATTTTAACAATTAAGCGTAAAAATTACCGTTAAATCTGCAGTAACCGGATGGCAGAATGTTTTTCTTCCATTGTTTCTGCAGATTTAACTATGTAAAGCACATTTCACCGTAAAGCACAATTTACTACATAAAATGGAGGATTACCACTATGAAACTTTGGGGCGGACGCTTCACGAAAGAAACCAATCAATTAGTACATAACTTTAATGCTTCTCTTTCTTTTGACCAGAAGTTTTATGAGGAAGATATTGAAGGCAGCATTGCACACGTCACAATGTTAGCTGAGCAGGGAATTTTGACCAACGAAGACAAAGAAGCGATCATCGGAGGTCTACAGTCGATCCGCGATGATATTCGTGATGGCAAACTTGTTTTTACCGAAGAGCACGAAGATATTCATAGTTTTGTGGAGGCACATTTGATCGAGCGCATTGGCGATGCCGGCAAACGCCTGCACACCGGACGCAGCCGTAACGATCAGGTTGCTTTGGATATGAAATTATATACCCGCAAAGAGATCAAGGAAATGGAGCACCTGTTGTTCGGTTTATTGCAAAGCCTGTTAAAGATCATGAAGGAAAATATTGATACGATCATGCCGGGCTTTACTCATTTGCAGAAAGCACAGCCGATCACCTTAGCACATCATATGGGTGCTTATTTCGAAATGTTCTACCGTGACCGTTCCCGTCTGCAGGATATTCATAAGCGCATGAATTACTGCCCTCTCGGCTCCGGTGCACTTGCCGGAACAACCTATCCGCTCAATCGTGAACGCACCGCAGAATTGCTTGGATTTACCGGTCCAACGTTAAACAGTATGGATTCTGTATCTGACCGTGATTATCTGATCGAATTTAGTGCAGCAATGTCCATCATTATGATGCATTTGAGCCGTTTCTGCGAAGAGATCATCATTTGGAACACGAACGAATATCAGTTCATTGATATTGATGACTCCTATTCTACCGGAAGCAGTATCATGCCACAGAAGAAGAATCCGGACATTGCAGAGCTTGTCCGCGGTAAGACTGGTCGTGTATACGGTTCTCTTATCTCTCTGTTGACTACGATGAAGGGACTGTCTTTGGCCTACAACAAAGATATGCAGGAAGATAAGGAATTTGTCTTTGATGCCATTGATACCACGAAAGGATGTATCGTATTATTTAACGGTATGCTAGACACGATCACCTTCCGCAAAGACCGTATGCGTGCAAGCGCTGAGGGTGGATTTACAAATGCGACTGACGCAGCGGATTATTTGGTAAATCATGGTGTTCCATTCCGCGATGCACATGGCATTGTCGGACAGCTCGTTTTGTACTGCATTGACAAGAATATTTCACTGGGTCAGATGTCTTTGGAAGAGTATAAGGCGATCAGCCCGGTATTCGAAGAAGATATTTATGATGCGATCAGCATGGAAACCTGTGTTGCTAAGCGTAATACGATCGGTGCTCCGGGACCACAGGCTATGAAAGAAGTGATCGCCAAATATGAAGCTTATCTCGCTGAAGAATAAATTGTACAGGGTGGCAATTCTTGGCGATGTCACGCTACACAACAGCAATTTCCTATTCCAGAACGTAAAAAGGTATGCTCTTTTCTACAGAGCATACCTTTTATTAATTGATAGGAAAATGCTCGTAACGTAGCCTGATACATTACTGTCATGTAAGCCTAACCGGCTAAAACATTTTCTTTTTCTTTAATAAGAACATTGCAATCATACAAATAAACACGATGAGCAGACAGATAATGGAAAAACCATGCGGCGTATCTGCTAACGGCATCCACTTACTGGAAACATTCATACCATAAATTCCTGAGATCAGAGTCGGAATACCCATAACCAGTGTTACAATCGTCAGTATTTTCATGACATTATTCAAACGATTATCAAGCACAGAGGACATCAGCTCACGCGTTCCGTTGATAATATCTCTATATATCGTTGTCATTTCGATCGCCTGCCGGTTCTCGACAATGACATCATCTAACAGATCCGTGTCATCCGGATACTGTTCCAATCGCTTATAACGTGTCAAGCGATCTAAGACAACACCATTTGCACGCAAAGATGTCGCAAAGTAGACCAATGTTGATTCTAATGCATGCAGATCGATCAGATCTACGTCTTCGGTATCATCATCAATGCGTTCCTCAATCTCGGTTCGTTTCTTATCAATGACACGAAGGTCATTCTGATATAACGCAGCCACACGGAACAGGATCTGATACACAAAACGCATTTTCTTCTTGGTACTGAATTCTTTCACGCGACCATTAACAAACGCTTGCAGCACCGGAGTTTCCTCTGTACAAATGGTGATGATAATATCCTGCGTCAAGATAATACCCAGTGGGATTGTCGTATATGCTTCTTTATCATGACGAATCTCAATTGTTGGAATATCCACCAGAATTAACGTATATCCATCCTCCAATTCCACACGAGAACTTTCTTCCTCATCCAAAGCAGCCAACAGATCTTGAATATCAATTTGCAGTCTTTTGGCGATCAACTCACCCTCTGCTACTGTTGGATTAACCATATCAATCCAGCCTCCCGGAACAATTCCACCCTCCTCATGAATTTTACGGTCATCTGTTCGATAAAACTTGATCATTATCGTCACCTCTTATTTCTGCTAATTTCTTATCCTATGGAGATGTTTTGTTCCTGTAACAATGTTTTGATCCTCTCCAACATATCATAATAAACATCCCAGTATTTTGATGTTTCCACCCAGCATTTCGCATTCATACGCAGTTTCACAGGGCTTAATCTGGTCACAACAACTCTCATTGGCTCTTTCACCAAAATGTCACTCCTGTGTTTCATCTCTTTGAGTAAAATATCTCGGATCAATGCAACATCTGCATCATAACTGACAGAGAACTCCAAAACAAGCAAACGCCTATCCTGCTTCGTTGTATTGGTAATATCCGAATTAGAAATCGTTCCATTCGGTATCACGATCACCCGATTATCCGTTGTCGTCAATCGTGTGTAAAAAATATCAATACTCTGTACGGTTCCCTCCGATTGTGGCGTAATAATATAATCTCCAACCTGAAACGGCTTGAGGAGTAAGATCAAAACCCCACCCGCCAAATTGGCCAAACTGCCCTGCAGAGCAAGGCCGATCGCCAATCCTGCCGATCCGACCATAGCCACAATAGAGCTGGTTCCTACGCCAAGAATACCTGCAACCACAAAGATCAATAGTACATTATAGATAACGCCGGCTAATGACATCACAAACTTGCGGACACTAACCTCTACATTGCGCCGCTCCATCCAGCGATCCGTAAAACGAAGTAACAGCTTCACCATTTTACGACCGATCACAAACACGATCAAAGCGATCAGCAACGTCTGACCGAAGCGAAGCAGCGGCTCTCGCTGATCTAATAAATACTGTAATAAAAAGCTGGTCTTTTTTTCATTGGAAACAGAGTCATCCCCCATTACCTTGGTCAGCTCTTTGACGGTTGTATTATCCTGCACTGCAAGCATTGCATTTTGCAGTTCCATCATGCCTATTCCCATTTTACCATACAACATCATTTATTTCCTCTTTTTTACTGTTTTTCCTGTTCTAGCACTTCCACGTTTCGACGGAACGGTCGCTGTCGTCGTGTCAGTCGGCACACAGCGATATACGCTCATTCCTAACGGCGGCACGGAAATCGTCAGCGAATACTCCCTGCCATCCCAAGGTATCTTCTTCGCACTCTTTTGCCTTGCGTTAATGCAACCTGTTCCACCAAAGGAAATTTGATCGCTATTAAAGATTTCCTTATATTTTCCGGCAACAGGCACTCCAATCTTAAAATTCTCATACGTAACCGGAGTGAAATTACACACCACCAGAAGCCGCTCCTCTTTCTTCGCATCATACCGCATAAAGGTAATAATACTGTGATCGGCATCCATACTGCTAAGCCATTCAAAACCCTCTGCATCAAAATCCGTCTCGTACCAAGCCGGATGCTCTTGATAAAACGTATTCAATGCCTTTACATATTGCTGCAATGCCCTGTGATCCGGCTCCTCTGCCTGCTCCCAAGGCAATTCCTGCTTCTCATTCCATTCGGTCTCCTGTGCAAACTCCTGCCCCATAAAGAGCAGCTTCTTGCCGGGATGTGCCATCATAAAACCGTACGCCACGCGAAGATTCGCATATTTTTCTTCCGGCTCACCAGGCATTTTTGCAAACATAGAGCCTTTCAGATGCACCACTTCATCGTGCGAGAATACAAGCACAAACTTTTCGCTGTATGCATAGATCATACTAAACGTAAGCATGCCGTGTCGGCCCTTGCGAAACAGCGGGTCCGTCTGCATATACGTTGTAAAATCATTCATCCAGCCCATATTCCATTTCAGATCAAACCCTAAACCGTCAACTGTCGAAGGCTCTGTCACTTTCGGCCATGCCGTCGATTCCTCTGCAATCAGTAATGCACCTTTGTTTCTCTCATGCATCACATCGCTTAAATCCCTCAAAAAGGCTATTGCCTCAAGATTCTCATTGCCGCCGTACATATTAGCAACCCATTCCCCGTCCTGTTTGCCATAGTCCAGATACAACATTGATGCTACAGCGTCCATACGGATTCCATCTGCATGATACTGCTCGATCCAAAACAATGCATTGGCCGTCAGGAAATTAGCAACTTCCGGTCTTCCATAATTGTAGATCAATGTCCCCCAATGTGGATGCTCTCCCTGTCTCGGATCCGCATGCTCATACAGACAAGTTCCATCAAACCTCGCCAGTCCATTCTCGTCTTTTGGAAAATGTGCCGGTACCCAGTCCAAAATAACACCGATCCCGGCCTGATGCATCGTATCCATAAAATACATAAAATCCTGCGGCGAACCATGTCTGGAAGTCGGTGCATAATACGAAGTCACCTGATAACCCCAAGACTCGTCTAATGGATGCTCCATGACCGGCAGTAACTCCACATGCGTATATCCCATTTCCTGAACATACTGCACAAGCTGTCGTGCCAGCTCCCGGTAATTGACAAATCCATCTTCAGTTCCCTGCTGCCTTTTCCAAGATCCCAAATGAACTTCATAGATATTCATAGGCTCCTTGGTGTAATCCCTTTTAGAACGCTTTGCAAGCCATTTATCATCGTTCCAGCGGTACTCCTGCAGATTCGTCACAATGCTGGCATTAGCCGGCCTCTTTTCACAGGCAAACCCATATGGATCTGTCTTCATCGTCACTTTCTGCGGTGCTGATTTAATCTCATATTTATATAATTCACCCGGTCCGATCCCCGGAATAAAAAGCGAAAATACACCGGAATCTCCCTGACGCATCATAGGATGTCTTCTGCCATCCCAGCCATTAAAATCCCCAACAACACTGACACGCATTGCATTCGGTGCCCACACCGCAAAGTGTGTTCCATATAACAGTGCTGCATCGTCTTTCACGGCATCTTCCGTTACATCCCAAAGAATGTCTGTGTCATCCATACAGCCGCGTACTGCAGCCGGATGCGCACCCATGTAACGATATATTTCCCGGTGAATCCCCTTTTCAAAACGCTCAATGTGATTCGCCCCGAATAAATCCTGATATAGATACGGATCCTCTAACTCCACTTTAGAACCATCTTCATAGGAAGCAATGATCGTATATTCTGTGATTGTCTTTCCCGGCAAAAGAACTGCAAACATGCCTGCATCGTCTGACTGATCCATTGTATAATTTCTACCTGTACTTTTAAGACGAAGCTTTGCCTTAACTGCTCCCGGCACAAATACCTGTACTAAAATACCGCCCTTTACCTTCTGCGGTCCGAGTACGCGCTGAGGATGATCCTCTTCCGAATAAACGATTGCTTCAATGGCTTCCCAGTCCATCAGATCATATAGTCTCTGTTTCATGATTTGCTCCCCCCTCTTTTAAGTAGCTGTCAAACACCGGCTCCAACAATTTTGCCTGCATCCACATAATTGCTCCCGGCAAGATCAGTATGATCGGTGGAATATACACAATCAATATCATTCCCACAAGAAATGCCGCCTGCAGGATCAGCAAAGATGTTGTCTCTTTCCAGTGTTCCAATGCCATAAAAGCACTGTTAGCAACAATTTCTCCGATTGTATTTTCAAAACGTGCAGACATTGGAAATGCATACGCCATAACTACTAACACGATCATAAACAACATAACAAACACAACACCAAAAAACACACCGAGTGCTCCCATATCGTTATGCAGGATCACTATAAGCGAATACGTTAAAACAGCGATAATTATTTCAAACAATATTCCAAGCGGCAGTCCCTGTCTTGCATTGCGGGGAACCATTTTTAAAAACGTCCGCACAGCATGTCTCTCCCCGGGCAGAACCACCTTTACAACCGTATAATACAGTGCAATACAATTCATCCCAAACGTAATGATCGGAATACTGCACACACAAAATACAACACTTAATAATATAATATCCCACAGTTTTCCAAAAAACTGCATAAACGGTCCTTCAATAGAAAAAAATTCTTTCATATGCAAATCTCCATGGCTCTGTTCGAGCCGCAAACATTGATTTTAGGCCGGATCAAATACGGTGCATCAACAATCCGCTGCGAAGCTTTGGCTCGAACCAAGTCGACTTCGGCGGCATAAGCAGCCCCGCGTCAGCCACAGCAAACAGCTCTCCGATCGAAGTCGGATACATCGCAAATGCGACCGTCATGTCCGTCTGCACACGACGTTCCAATTCCTCCAAGCCTCGGATTCCTCCAATGAAATCAATACGCTCATCTGTCCTTGGATCCTCGATACCAAGCACCGGTTTTAACAGATATTCCTGTAGCAATGACACATCCAATGCGGCAACCGGATCCGTGATAGCAAGCAGTTCCTGCTTTGCCTGCAGCAAATACCAGCGATTTTCCAAATACATGGTGATCTGTCCCTTTGCCTGCGGATGCTTCGCACCATCCAAGACAGTAACATCAAAGCACTCTTCCACAGCCTTCAAAAATGCTTCTTTCGTAAGTCCATGCAAATCTTTCACACAGCGGTTATAATCCATGATCATTAACTGATCGTCCGGAAATAGTACGGAAAGGAAATAATTAAACTCTTCTGTTCCATCATAATCCGGATGTTCTTTACGGCGTTTCAAGCCGACTTTGACTGCGGATGCTGCACGATGATGCCCATCTGCAATATAAATCTCCTGTATTCCGGCAAAAGCCTCCTGTAATGTGGTAACCGCTTCTTCTGTCACCTTCCACATACGGTGCGCAATACCATCCGCTGCCGTAAAATCGTACAACGGTTCCTGCGTTTCCATGATCTTAGACACCAATTGGTTGATCGTTGCCTGGGAACGATATGCCAAAAAGATCGGTCCGGTCTGTGCAGACAAAGTGTCTACATGCCGAATACGATCCTGTTCCTTCTCTTCTCTTGTATTTTCATGCTTCTTGATCGTGCCATCCAGATAATCGTCTACACTGGCACACGCTGCAATACCCGTCTGAGTGCGTCCATTCATCTCCAACTGATAAATATAGTAAGCACTTTGCTTATCCTCTATAAAAATCCCCTGAGAGATACGTTCCTCGAACAGTTCCTTTGCCTTGGCATACACCTCAGGTGCATATACGGATACACTATCCTCAAATTGTGTCTCTGCGCGGTCTATCGCCAAAAAGGATAACGGTTCTCTCTCCACTTCCTTCTTCGCTTCTGCACGATTATATACATCATATGGCAATGCGGCTACTTTATCGGCATATTCTACTGCCGGGCGCACTGCACAAAACGGTCTGATCACTGCCATCTTCTCTCGTCCTTTCTCTATTTCCTCGGGGGCATATATATAAATCACCTTTATAATTATACCATGACTGAGATTGTGGCACAATGATTTTTCTGCTATAATAAAGGTTCAATAGCGAATTTACGGGGAGGTGTTCTATACAATGCGAACATTAAAAGCGATTATTTTTGATATGGACGGTGTCATTATCGACAGCGAACCACAGCATGGCAGAGCAGCACTGAAAGTACTGCACAAATATGGTGCAGATGCCGACATGTCCTATCATGAACAGTTTATTGGCAGTTCCACTGCAAATATGGCACAAAAAGTTATCTCAGACTTTTCTCTTTCTTTATCTCCGGAAGAGCTTTTGGCAGAATTAAATCAAGCCAAACGCGAAATCCACAAAGAAGAGGGGTATCCTTCGCTGCCCGGCATCTGCGAGCTGATCCCGAAGCTTGCTGCCAGTGGCTGGAAGTTAGCGATTGCCTCCTCCTCTAATCCTGCTGAGATCAACGCTGTTGTCAGTTCATTAGGCATCCGCAAATATTTTGATCAGCTCGTTTCCAGTTCAAATGTTGCCCATCCAAAGCCTGCTCCCGACACGTTTCAACTAGCACTTAAAAAGCTTGGCGTATCCGCAGAGGAAGCCATTGTCGTTGAAGACTCTTCTTATGGTGTCGAAGCGGCGATCGCCGCCGGAATTGCCTGCGTCGGATACGACAATCCACATTCCGGCAAGCAGGATCTATCACGTGCCGATGTTTTGTTGGAAAGTTTCGAAGGACTTACTCCTTCGTTTTTCCTGCATGTTTGGCAGCGCAAACAAAAAATACCGGTAACCATTGCAAATACAAGGCGTCTGATCATTCGCGAACTGACCGTTGCGGATATTCCGGATTTATATCCGATTTATAAGGATCCCGAGGTTGCCAAATTCATTGATGACATCGACGATTATAAAGAAATGGAGATGGCAAAACAGGCTGCCTATATCCGTAATGTATATAATTTCTACGGCTACGGATTATGGGGCGTATTCAGCAAAACATCCAACGGGCTCATTGGACGTTGCGGAATTGAGAACCATGTTGTTGATGGACAGGATGAGATCATGTTGTCCTATTTGTTAGATAGTAATCATTGGGGCTACGGCTATGCACTGGAATGTTGCCGTGCAGTATTTCAGTATGCCTATCATGCTCTGGATATTGACAATATTGTTGCAGTCATTGATAAAGAAAATGTACGATCACTGCGTACTGCAAAAAATCTTGGCATGAAACCGGAAAAAGATCTTATATACAAAAATCGCGATGCCATTCTTTACCGCATCCATCTCACGGAGGAATCATCTCAAAAGGGCAAGAATCGCTAAAGCCATTCTTCGTGATGCGACGTCACACAACAGAACAAAGAGTCGCTTGCGACTCTTTCGCGCTCGAGCGGTGCTGTTTGCAGCTAA
>OLVW01001431.1_pt1 | contig 20426 bp, 22 predicted proteins | sample 1673301 | NCBI WGS metagenome assembly OLVW01 (sample SAMEA3178941, study PRJEB25190) | human gut metagenome
CGGGTGTGACGAAGTTTGCGCAGATTAGCGTGTTCAGTGATTTAAATCAGTTGCAAGATATTAGCGTATGGCCTGACTATTCTTCTTTATGTGGCATTACAAAGGAGGAGTTGATTAATACGTTTACTCCGGAAATAGAACGTTTGGGGGTAACCAATGGAATGGGTTTTCAGGAGGCACTTGATAAGATGACCCGTTTGTATGACGGTTATCATTTCTATCCGCATAGCGAAGGTGTTTTCAATCCATTCAGTGTATTGAACGCCGGCAAGTCGAAGATTTTGGATAACTTCTGGTTTCAGACTGGTACCCCGATTTATTTGGTCGATTTGCTGAAACAGAGCAACTATGACTTGCGTCTATTGATAGACGGAATGGAAGTGACTGCTTCCGCTTTCTCTGAATACCGTGCGGAAGCCAATAATCCGCTTCCTATGATTTACCAAAGCGGTTATTTGACCATTAAAGGTTATGATAAGGAAGTCAATCTTTATACCTTGGGATTTCCCAATGATGAAGTTCGCTATGGCTTCTTGAATTTTTTGCTTCCTTATTATACCCAAGTATCGAGTGATGAAACCGGTTTCCACATCGGTACTTTCATGCGCGAGTTTCGTGCCGGTGACGTGGAAGCCTTTATGGAACGTTTGAAAGTTTTCTTTGCCGGTATTCCTTACGAGTTGAGCGATAATACCGAGCGTCATTACCAAGCTATCTTTTATGTGGTTTTCACCTTGTTGGGGCAGTTCGTTGAAACCGAAGTGCGCAGTGCCCGTGGTCGTGCCGATGCAGTGGTGAAGACGAAAGATACTATCTATGTCTTTGAATTTAAACTGAATGGCACTGCCGAAGAGGCCTTGAAGCAGATTGATGAAAAAGGTTATTTGATTCCTTTCTCGTTAGATGGGAAACGGTTGGTAAAGGTTGGGGTGAATTTCAGCAAGAAAACGAGGAATATAGAGAGGTATTTGGTGGAATAAAAGATTTTTTGTTACTTTGTAGTATAGTGAATTATAATATAGTAAGATGGAACAATCTCAAGTCATAGCCCGAATTAAGCAAGTTGCTAAGGATGCTCTTCCTGCCAATGGTAAATTATTGCTTTATGGCTCACGTGCACGTGGCGAAGCTCATTGTGATTCCGATTGGGACTTACTTATTATTCTTGACAAGCCTCAAATAGAACAAAGTGATTATGATGATGTTCTGTTTCCTTTTACTTATTTAGGTTGGGATTTAGGCGAAATGATAATTCCGGTCATTTATACTCGTCAAGAGTGGGAGTCAACCTCTTTTCTCCCATTTCACAAGAATGTGGAACAAGATAAAATTGAACTGGTATGAGTTTGAATGATGAAGAACGTAAAATAGTGATTCAATTAGAGATTGAAAAAGCGAAAAGTATTTTCAATCAGATAAATGAATTGGCATATTTAGGTTACTGGGATAATATTGCCAATAGGCTTTATTATGCTTTGTTTCATGCAGTATCTGCGTTACTTATTTATGATAAACACAGTGTGGGTACTCATAAAGGAGCCGTTGCTTTGTTTGGCCAACATTATGTCAAGACAGGTGTTTTCTCTTTGTCTGATGGAAGACTGTATTCCCAATTACAAACGATGCGTGAAAAGAGTGATTATAACTGTACCTATGAAATGACTGAAGAGGAAGTCGCTCCTAAAATAACACCTGCTAAACTTCTAATAGAAAGAATTGAAAATTTTATTTCTCAATAAAGTTTTGATATAAGTATTCAAGTTAAGATTTGACTTGTGAATGTTTATTTTCGTGGTTGAACTTAAAACTATTAATTCCTTACAACTGCGAAGATTTAGAAAAATTCTATTCTATTAATAAAAACCGCTTATTACCCTGTTTTATCAACAAATAAAAATAAAATCCAATCATTTATTAGCATTTCTATAACATCTCAAAAAAAATGAGGGGCTTATGGTGCTATGCGAAAAAATAGATGGTTACAGTCAACGGAAGGGATTATGAATATCTTTAGCCAATCCCAATTTAATATTTACATTCTGTTGAAAAACAATAGTATACATCTTTTGGTCAGTATCCTATTATCACTGTTTTGGCACATTTGTTTGCGTCTGAGGGCAATAGGCTGAGCCTTGTTCCTACGGGTAGGATTCTGGTGGATGCTGGAGGATACCTAAACGGTTCAGATACTCTTCGAGGTGAGCTTCATTTTTACGATGTCCGTATGGGATTAAAGGAAAATATGACGAACATTACTATTTTAAAATAGATGTAGGTTTCTTGCATAACAAGGTTACAGCAAAAGACATATTTGTAGGTTATAGGGATAAAGGACACTCCTTACAGGTGGGCCAATTCTATGAACCTTTCAGTATGGATATGTTTTGCAGCACTTCGGATATGCATTTCCCTCAAGTGGCAGGTGTCACCTGTGCATTTGGCATATCGAGGCGGATAGGCCTGCTTTATGCTTACGATGACAAGAAGTATAGTTTGAGTTTAGGTTTGTCGGTATACACAAACTTTCAAATGCTTTCTATCGTAAGATGTGTAAAGAATATGCGAAAGTAAAAGAAGAGCAGCCAAAGTTAGGATATGAATATATGCTTTTGACAATGTCGAAGATGTTTATCCCGGTTCATATGTTAAAAATAGATGGCTTGTAGTGGTACGAGATTGATGATGAACGGGATTTGAAGTACACGGAAGAAAATATAATAACGAATCTTTAAAGTAAATTGTAATGCAGGCAATTATTTTGGCAGCCGGTATGGGGCGGCGTTTGGGAGAGTTGACCAAAGACAATACCAAGTGCATGGTATGTGTCAACGGTGTTTCACTTATCGACAGAACTTTAACACAATTATCCAAGTTGAATCTTTCTCGTGTAGTCATTGTAATAGGCTATAAAGGAGAAAATCTGAAAAAATACATAGGTAATGAATATAAAGGTCTGAAAATAGAATATATAAGCAACTCTGTGTACGACAAGACTAATAACATTTATTCATTGTCATTGGCTAAAAAAGAACTTCAAGAAGATGATACACTGCTTATTGAATCAGATTTGATATTTGATGACGCGCTGTTTCCGATGATAGTGGATGATTCCCGTCCTAATCTGGCTTTGGTCGCAAAATGTGAAAGCTGGATGGACGGTACGATGGTTCGCATAGATTCGGATTGCAATATTATAAATTTTGTTCCTAAAGAGGCTTTCAGATACGAAGATGTCGATGTTTATTACAAGACGGTGAATATTTATAAGTTCAGCCGTGATTTCTCAATAAATGAATATGTCCCTTTCTTGGAGGCATATAGCCGTGTGATGGGAAATAATGAATATTATGAACAGGTGTTGCGTGTATTGACATTGCTTCATACTTCTTCTTTGAAAGCTTTACCTATCGGGGATAAGAAGTGGTATGAGATAGATGATGTGCAGGATTTGGATATCGCATCAATCATTTTTGCAGAGAGTGACAATCGGCTTTCATTATATCAGAAACGCTATGGTGGTTATTGGCGTTTTCCTCATCTTTTGGATTTTTGCTATTTGGTGAATCCATATTTCCCTTCTCAAAAGATGAAAGATGAGTTGAAAGCTAACTTTGACATATTATTGAGCGAATATCCTTCAGGCATGAAGGTGAACTCATTGTTAATATCCAAGTATTTCCATATTAGTAATAGTTATGTTGTACCAGGCAATGGAGCTGCAGAGTTGATAAAATCATTAATGGGATATTTAAAAGGAAATATCGGGGTAATTTATCCGACTTTTGAGGAATATCCGAATAGATGCGATAGCGAAAGGTTGATTGGATTTATTCCCGGTAATGTGGATTTTTCATATACAGTTGATGATTTGATAGAATATTATGCTGATAAGGACATACGGGTATTGTTATTGATAAATCCAGATAATCCTTCAGGTAATTTTGTTTTGCAAAAAGATGTATTACGTTTAGCTCTGTGGTGTAGAGAACGTTCTATTTATTTAATCGTAGATGAATCTTTCATTGATTTTGCAGAAGATGGAGCAAATAACTCTTTATTGCAGAATGATATTCTTGCAAGCAATCTTTATTTGATTATAGTGAAAAGTATTTCAAAATCTTATGGTGTTCCGGGATTGCGTTTAGGAATATTGGCTTGTGGCGACATTGAATTGATTGAACGAATAAGAAAAGATTTACCCATTTGGAACATCAATTCATTTGCAGAGTTCTATATGCAAATATTTGGTAAATATGAGTCTGATTACAAGAAAGCGTGTGGTAGATTTATATCAGAACGAAAACGATTTTACCAGAATCTTCAGAGAGTAGATTTTTTACGTGTTATTCCTTCACAAGCTAATTATTTTTTGTGTGAAGTACTCCCTCCTTATACGTCAAAACAATTGACACATGTTTTGTTGAATGATGAGATTTTGGTAAAAGATTGCAGTTCTAAGATTGCTTTTAATGGTAAAAACTATGTTCGTATTGCGGTGAGAGATAGAAATGATAATGATAAAATTGTAAAGATATTGAAAGAATTATCTGTTAGCTGAATATTATAATATTTGAAAAATATATATGGCAAAAGGCAGTATTGGATCAGTATTGGCTAATTCAGTGTTTTATACTTTTGGCAATATGTTGCTAAAAGTGTTTTCGTTTTTCTTGATTCCTCTATATACGGCTTATCTACAACCAGATCAGTATGGTATTCTAAATTTAGCAAGTGGTTTTACAGCTGTAGTGAGTTGTATTATAACTATGGGATTTCAATATGCTGTGATTCGTTTTTATGCAGATTTGAAAAATGATTTGTCTAAGGTCGCTCGTATGTTTGGAACAATCATATGTTCAATAGGAGGGGGAGGAATTGTTTTTTTATGTGGATTATTCCTATTTAGAAATTATTGGTGTTCCTGTATTTTTAAAGGAATTGACTTTTATCCAGTGATATTTCTTGCTATATTGATATCTTTTGTTACTTCTCTTTATTCTGTATATCAAGATGCTTTAAAAGGAATGCAGCAAGCTCGTAAATCAGTACTACTGACTTATGTGTTTTTCTTCATGATTTTAGTGGGAAATATATTAACAGTTGTTGTGCTGAATATGGGAGCTGTCGGTATATTATATGCTACTTTATTTGTGAATGTAATAATGGTAGGAATCATGTTTGTTGATTTGATTAAGCATGAGTTGTTTGTTTTTTGTATAGATAGAAAGATTTTAAAGGACTTGTTAAAATATTCATTGCCAATTGTGCCACATTCTGTGTCATATAATATTTCAAGTTTTGTAACGAGGATTATCATTAATAGTAAGATGTCTGTTTCTACTTTAGGTATTTTTAGTCTTGCCTCACAATTTGGAGGGGTTGCTGATATTGCATTAAATTCGGTACAATCTGCTTTTCAACCTTGGATGTTTAATCGTCTAAATGATTTCTATCACGATACAAATGATGCTGGAGTAGCGTTAACTGATATAGCAAGAATGTCTTATCTATTAATGTGGGTGTATGGATTGATATATATTATTATTGGTTCTTTTGCGCAAGAGGCAGTCTTATTAATGGCCAGTGAAAGTTATTTATCATCGTGGCTATATGTACCAATTATGGTTTTTTCTATAGCATTGAAAAGTCCTCTTTATTTTTATAATAATTTTTTATATTACAATAAAAGTAAGACTAAATTTATTTTCATCACAACTGTCATAGGTAGTGTTATAAATATATTTATAACATTTTGGTTGGTTCCGATTTATGGTATCTTGGGGTCTATTGTTGCTGATATTATAGCAATTTTCGTTCGGCTTTTTATTGTTATTCCAGTGGTATATTCTGATTCGAAGTCTGTTTATTCTTTTGTAAAATTTATAGTTTTGTCAATAGTGCCTATGATATTTATGGCAGTTGCCATCATTCCTTCTTATAGTAATGTGGAATCATTCTCCTGGTCGAATATTTTATATAAGATATTGGTAATCTTTGTATATATAGGATGTGTCTCTCTTGTATATAAGGAACAAATGAAGCGTTATATGATTGCTTTCTTTTCACATAAGTAGTTAAGTATGATAAGAAAAAAAGTAAAAAAACTGTTTGATTTTTTTTTAAAACGGTATGGATTGTATTATGTTACTGAATTGCAGCGCAAATATGTACGAGATGGGCAACGAAATTCTCGATGGTATAAATATGCATTTGCGGAATGTGGAGAACATTTGCAGATTTATGGGAATCCTTTGATCCATGATCCTGAAAAGATATATATCGGAACTCATTTTAGCATAAATAATGGTGCTCAAATATGTCCTCGTGGAAAAATTTACATTGGTAATCACGTGACAATGTCGCGTGGTTCGCAGATTACTGCAGGAATGATGGATACATCTGAATGGATTGAGAAGCGATTAATAGGAACAGTTAGCCATATAGAGAAAAATGTTTATATAGCTGATGGTACTTGGCTTTGTGTGAATTCAATAGTGCTTCCAGGAGTTTCGATTATAGGAAAGGGTGTTATTGTGGCTGCAGGTGCGGTGGTAACCAAGGATATTACAGACGATTTTGTAGTAGTAGCTGGCATTCCTGCTCAAATTGTGAAACGATTACAAAAGTAGTAAATATGGAATTGTCTAAAACAGAAGCTATTTTCCGTAAGGAAATGCATGAAAAGTTGGAAAATGATTTTAATGAATTTGTTTGTTATCAAAAATTAGTTCTTGATACATTGAATGCATTTCATAACGTTTGCATTCAGTCGCATATTGATTATTATCTTGCATATGGTACTTTATTGGGAGCAATAAGAGATAAAGGACAAATACCTTGGGATTACGATGTGGATTTATGGGTAAAATACGAAGATGTTGAAAGACTTATTAGTGCTCTTGACGAAAATTTGTCAGAGGATTATTATTATGTAACAAGGTATAAAAGTAAAAAACACAGGCATTTTATGATGCGTATTGCTCCTAAGGGGTATAGTAGTGAAGTACTGCATGTTGATGTGTTTTGGCTTTGGGGAGCCCCCTCATCCCCTATTAAGTTGAAAAGAATGAAACAACTTTATAATAAATGTAAGGTGTGGGGACTTTGGAAACTTTGTCCGATAAAATATTTAGAATGGAGGCAGGGAAAACCTCAACGGCTATATGCAAGATTTAAAAAAGAGGTTATGAGCTTTGTTCCAATATGGTATGTTGATGGATTACAAAAAAAAGCAGTTTCTTTGGCTGAAAATGATACCCCTTTTTATATTGATGAATATGGATTATTATTGGAAAAAAAATTTTTTGATAGTATTGATTTGGTGACACTGCAAAATGGTATGTTACTTAGTGTTCCAGTTGGTTATGACAACTTGTTGAAACAAATGTATGGAAATTATAACGAGTATTTGAATATTTGTGAAAGAATGAAGGAATTTGAATCTTCTTTGTGTAGGATAAGAGAACTTGGTAAAGGATAAGAGGCTGTACTTAATAGCGAGTTTTTGTTTTTATAAGATAGGACATCAAAAATAAAAAATTCTATGGCTACTTTATCGGTAATAATGAGTGTATATAATGAGCCTGTTGATTGGATTAAGCAAGCTATAGCTTCAATATTAAATCAAACATTTAAGGATTTTGAGTTTATTATTGTGGATGATAATCCACGGGGAGATGAGCAGATAAATATTCTTCAATATTATAAAAACATTGATAGTCGAATTGAACTTGTCTTTAATAAAGAAAATGTGGGACTTGCTCATTCTTTGAATAAGGCAATAGAAATATCACGAGGAAAATATATTGCTCGCATGGATGCAGATGATATAGCAGCTCCTTCGAAATTTCAGATGCAATATGATTATCTAGAAATGCATCCCAATGTTGCAGTTTGTGGAACATGGGGCAAGAAATTCGGTAATATCCCTGTGCTTTCTTATAAAAAGTATGAAACTCCGGTTTCACCTGAACAAGTAAAGGTTGCTTCTTTATTTGCTTCTCCAATGATACATCCTTCGGTTATGTTGAGAAGTGATGTTGTGCGTAATTATATGTATAATGTAAATTTGCGTAAGGCACAAGATTATGATTTGTGGGGAAGATTGTTGCTGCATGATATTATATTGTGTAATATACCTTGTTGTTTACTTAAATATCGAATTACTCAAAAATCACAAACTACAGAAACTCTTTCAAAACAGGCGAGGGTTGCAGAAGAAGTACGAAAGGGGTTATTGGCGTATCTGGGAATAGATTTTTCAGAGAAGGAACTTGTTTTGCATAATGAGATTTGTAATGGCAGGATTTGTGATGTTGCTGCTGCAGAACAATGGTTGTTGAAATTGAGGGAATTTTTGTCGGTTCGCTATTCCAGCCAGACTTCATATATAAATCAACTGATTGTCACTCGTTGGGCATTACTTTGTTTAAATGCAAATATATCATATAAAGTTTATAGGAAATCAGAAATATATTCAGGTTTTTCTTGGATTAACACTTTAAGATTTTTGAAAAGAAATGTATTATGACTGATATAATACTTTGTATTAGTAAAAAAGGACAGAAGAAAAGATGTAGCATTGTTCTTTATAGTATTCTTGCTTTTTTTCTCATATTCGCATTTCCAATTTTCCCTATGGTAAGTAGCGCTAAATTGGTTATGCTATTTATTGTATTTGAAATTCTTTATTTTAAGAATTTCAAGGAACGAATAGCAATGTTTGTGTATCAATTTAAGGCTTTTCTGCAAATCTATTATTTACTTTTTTTTTATACAATAGTAGTAACGGTTATTGCTTGTGCTATTGAGATGTCATTAGTATCTAAAGTGTTTTCTAGTTTTTTGCTTTATATTATTTCATTCTTTTTTTTTACTGAGGTTAATAAATATTTGGATGTCAGCAAGGTCGTTGTTTATTGTTTTTTAGTACAGAGCTTCATTATTATATTGGCTATATTTAGTGAATCTTTTTTTTCTTTTACGGCTCCTCTTAGATCTGCAGTTAATGATAATCATGAATTAGCTTATGGGCGTTTGAGGGGGAACGCTGTATGTGGGTATCAATTCTTTGGAATTGCTACTATGTTCACATTTATTGTTATTTATCTGATATTGCATTTGAAAGATTTCAAATATGGTATATTGTTATTGTTACCTATATGTTTTGCTTCCATTTGTAGTGGCCGTTTTTCAATTGTCGGCATTTTTATTGGTGTAGGTATGCTTATAGTAAAAAATGTTGTAAACGGAAAATTTAGTAATGTAATTTGGGTTTGCGCGATAGGGATATCTTTATTAATAAGTGCTATTGCATTATTATATAATAATGTAGACAATATTGAAGATCCTTTGATGTACAAGGTAGTACAACATTATTTGATAGATCCGATAGATTCTGTTTTGTTTCAAGATTCGTTTCAGACTTCTTCTACAGATCGATTATTGGAGATGTATGAGGAAGATGATATTAAACAATATTTCTGGTTAGGAGCAGGAAGATATACCAATCCAGATGGACATTATTTTGGAGGGGTTGATATAGGTTACTATCGTATGTTGGGTTATTATGGTATAATAGGTTTTCTGCTTATTACTTATACTTTATATTATTTAATTTATTGTACTCGTTCTGATTTAGATATATATACGAAGCATGCTTTTTTTATAAACTTTTTGGTACTTAACTTTAAAGGGGATGTTCAAGTATTTAATAATAATATAATACCTATAGTAGTGGCCTTTTTGTTTTTCTCTTCTAAGGAGAAACTTTTATTTAAAATTTAGGGATAATGTTTTATGAAAAAAACGGTTTACTTTATACTACAACATCTTTGTACTGGTGGAGTTGAGATTTGTGTAACTAACGTGGCTAATGCATTAGTAAGGCGAGGATACCAAGTGGTCTTTTTATCTTTATTGCAAAATAACGAGTTGGCAGAAATCATTGACCCTTTGGTGAAAATAGATTATTTGACTCCATTGAAAGCGGGGGGTAATTTCTCTGTGTTTTATAAGCTTAGAAGAAAACTATTATGTAGAGTTGTCTTGTATAGGAAATTGAGAAAGATTAGAGAATCTATCGTGATTTCAACAAGGAATGAATATAGTGTTATGGTTTCAAAATTAGTTTCTTCTGATAATTTGAAGATTGCCCAGCTTCATCATGATTATATTGATAGAAAAGAAATTATAAATGATTTTAAGTATAAATATAACCGCATTGATTATTTTTTTATATTAACTGATGATGTCCGTGTTGAAATCATGGATATAATGAAAGGTAATAATACATATACTAAATGTGTGACAGTTCCAAATTTTATTCCTAGACAAATTTCATTAAGGAGTAATAAACGAACAGAAATAGCTCTTGCTGTAGGGCGATTGTCAACAGAAAAAGGTTTTTTGCGACTTTTGGATGTTTGGAAACTAGTTGATAAGCAAAGTGAAGGTAAATATCAGTTATATATAATTGGAGAGGGGAGCGAACGCATGCATCTTGAAATGAGAATAAAAGAATTGAAACTTCACAATGCAGTAAGACTATTAGGGCTGCTACCAAATTCTGAAGTAGCTGAATGGATGCAAAAATCACGTATCTATTGTATGTCTAGTTTCACTGAAGCTTTTTCTATGGTTCTTTTAGAAGCTATGGGTAATGGTTTACCGCAAGTGGCTTTTGATGTTAGAGTAGGCCCTAGGAATCTTATTCTTGAAGGTGAAACAGGGTATTTAGTTAAAGATGGAGATATTGAAACTTATGCGGCTCGTGTATTATCTATGTTTTCTGATTCTAATCAGTGGCAAAAAATGTCTATTGCTTCTAAATTGCGTTTTAATGCTTTTAGTGAAAAAAATGTGATAGATAAATGGGAGCAAGTTTTTAATCGAGAAATATAGAGGACAAATACTGCCCAATGAAGCAATTTATATCAGATACTTACCATTATATAATGAGTATAGTGATGATATTTCCTATCCATTATATAAGGATTTCATTTCTTCGTTTCTTGCGTATGCAGATAGGAAAATATACAGCTATTTGTAGAGGTGTGGATATTCGAACTCCATACCGAATATCTATTGGGTCATACACTACAATAAATAAACATGTAGTGTTGGATGGCCGAGGAGGTATTGTGATTGGTAATTGTGTTGATATAGCGCAAGATGTAAATATATGGTCTTTGCAACATGATTATAATAGCCCTGCTTATGCGACGAAAGGTGGTAAGGTTATTATTGAAGATTATGTATGGCTCGCTTCTCGCGTAACAGTGTTACCGGGTGTCACTATTGGACGTGGGGCTGTGGTTGGAGCTTGCAGTGTTGTGACGAAAGATATACCTCCTATGTGCATAGCAGTAGGAAATCCTGCTAAAGTGATTGGTAAAAGGGAAGATTGCCTTAAATATAAATTGGGGCAACGGGGCTGGTTCAGATAAACATATTTGTGTATGAAAGTTTTATATATAGATCCGCAATCCATTTATAATTTGGCACAATATGATTATAACTTATTGAATAATGTCAATGCTGAAATAACCTATTGTTGCAATGTTAAATATGATGCAAAGCTTCTAGATAAGGTCAACTATAAGTATGTCTTTGGATATAGTGAATATTCGTTGCAAGCATTAAAAGCATTAAGCTATATCATATCTATATTTAAAATAATGCTTATTGTATGTAAAGTACGACCGGATGTTATTCATATACAATGGTGGAGATTATGGTTTATAGATTATATAGTGTTGTCTTATTTTAAAAAATATTGTGGCAGTATTGTATTTACAGTCCATAATGTTATGCCACATGATAGTGGCACTGCATATAAAAAGCGTTGCACTAAATATTATAACAAAGTTGATAAATTGATAGTCCATGTAGAAAGAACCAAAGAGCAACTTATTAATGAGTTTAGTATTCTTCCAGAAAAGATTTATGTAGTTCCTCATGGTCTTTTAAGTGCAAATGTTGACCGTACGCTTGTAGACAAGTATTATATGGAATTGGAAAACAAATGGAATGTGCAAAATAGAGTTGTGTTTTCGTGTATCGGATATCAAAATCATTATAAGGGAACTGATATTGTTAAATCTATTTTGGAGAATAATCCATTTTTACAGAATAATTCCAAGGTGTTGTTTATAGTGGCAGGAAAAGGGAATGTTTTTACTTCTGAAACAATGTGCTTATATAATAATCTGCTAGTTATAAATCGTTTTATTCCAACGGAACAGTTGGAAGCTATAATGGATGCTACAGATGTTCAATTGTTACCTTATCGGGTTATTTCTCAAAGTGGTGTGTTACTGTCGACTATAGAAAAAGAAATACCCTATATTGCAACCGATGTTGGAGGGCTGTTGGATCCCATTCATATAGCTCCTATAGGTTGGAGCATTCCTATGAATTCAGCAGAGGTATTTTCTTCTTTGTTGGAATTTTTAGTGCAACATCCTGAGGAAATACTATGTAAGAAAAATAATAGGATTGGGTGGGAAAGTGTCAAACAATACTATGATTGGGAAGACATTGGAAGGAAGACAATGGAGTGTTATATGCACGTCCTATAAAATGTTGGCCTTACGCTCGATATATAAAATCATTTATTGATATTTTTATGAATATAGCAATCGTAGGTACTGGCTATGTAGGCTTAGTGTCTGGCACCTGTTTTGCCGAATTGGGTGCCAATGTAACGCGTGTAGATGTGAATACACAGAAGATAGAAAGGAAAGAGTTCCGCATGCCTAGTTGGGGAATGATAAAGAAAGGAATGAAGGGGAATCCGGAACTGATAGACGGTAGGAATATGTTCGGTGCTTCGGAATTGGAGGGAATTGATTATTTGAAAATTGGATAGTTGCTATGATAGAGGGTTTGGTTTCCATAATAATGCCATCGTATAATGCTGCACGTTTTATAGGTGAAAGCATAAATTCCGTGTTGTTGCAAACATATTCCAACTGGGAACTGCTGATTGTGGACGATTGTTCAAAAGACAATTCTGTGGAGGTGGTTCGTAAGTTTGCTAATATAGATAAAAGGGTTGTATTGTTTTCGTTGGAAAAAAATGTAGGAGCGGCTGCGGCTCGTAATGTGGCTATAGAACATGCACAAGGACAATATATCGCTTTTTTGGATAGTGATGATGTGTGGGATGAATATAAATTGGAGAAGCAACTGGCCTTTATGAAGCAATATTCTTATGCCTTTACATTTTCCAATTATTATATAATGGAAGAAAATGGAAAAAAAACGGAAAATATTGTAAAAGTCCCTTCATCGTTAAGCTATCATCAATATTTGCGAAATACGATTATTGGCTGCTTGACAGTAATAATTGACAGGCAACAGACCGGTGATTTCAAAATGCCTTTGATAAAAAGTAGCCATGATATGGCTTTGTGGTTACTGATAATGAAACGTGGATTTAAGGCGTATGGACTGAAAGATGTGTTAGCCGGTTATCGTTTGGTTTCCACATCAAATACAGCAAAGAAATGGAAAGCAGCAAAGGATGTATGGAAGGTATATCGGGAAATTGAAGGCTTATCTGTATTGTATGCGGCTTATTGTTTTTGTGGATATGCAATAAATGCGGTTTTAAAGAGGATTTAATTATGAATGTTGTACCTAAAGAAACACTCTTTTCTTGGCTATGGAGAAAAACTCATAAAGAAAATCTACCCCCCCCCCTATCATTGTTATTATTCTTTACTTACTATCATTTCAAAGCCTATAAGGAAATGGTTCTCGGCAGTGCTGATACCAACAATCCCTTTTTCTAATCTAAGGGTGCAATGCTATAGATGGTGTGGCAAAATACTTTCATCGGAATGCGTTGCTATTTGGATGATATGTGTTACGACAAAATAGAAATCGGGAATAATGTGACAATCTCCTATGGTGTCTTTTTTGCCTGTCATGGCCGAAAGCAAGGGCATAATAAATTAATTATAAAAGATGGCGCATACATTGGTATGAATTCTTCTATTATCGCTCGCAGTGAAGAAGGAGTAGTGATAGGGGAGAATGTGGTGGTAGGTGCATGTAGCTAGCTTGATGAATAAGTCTGTTGCAGATAATTCAATAGTGGTTGGTGTTCCGGCTAAAGCAATAAATAAGAAAGAATAGGTTACTTCAATTTTTTTTGTGTATTCTATGGATGAACTCATTGATAAGGTATGGAGTGGTGCCACTGTAGCGAAGGGCAGAAATCCAGATGTATGGCGAAAAGATTTTGCCGGTGCTTGGATAAGGCGTGACCATTATGGAGTATTCAGTAAGTTTGGTTGGCAAATTGACCATATAAAGCCTAAATCGGCGGGGGGAGATGATTCTATTGATAATCTTCAAGCTCTGCATTGGCGTAATAACAAGTCAAAAGGTACTAACTATCTTGAGATTGAAACATGTATCACCTCCAAAGGATTTGATAATATATATAGAATCAGAAGATGGCGGCTCAGTATTCAGAAATAGACCAAGAAACAGGACTGACTGTAAACCCAAAAAATGCGCAAAGCGAGAATGTCGTTAATCGGAGGCTTTTTATTATAGCAGTTTTTATCACACTATTGGTTATAGTTGTTTTCGCTTGGATTTTTGGTCATAACAACATCTATGATGGTGGGAGGAATGGAAAGTCAGCCATGATGTGGTAGGTACTTATGGGGATTTTATAGGGGGAGTAATAGGTACATTGGTAGCACTATACTCAGCATATCTCCTTGTGAAGACTCTAGGATGCCAAATCTCTGTGAATAGTGATGTAATGGATACGAACAGAAATATAGTGAAAACCAATAATACCGCTATATATCAATCTTTCCTTCAAGTTTTTGATAATAAGTTTCATACGATGTTTGACAACTACAAAGAAGCGAAACAGGCTTACCGATATGAGAGTACGCGGAAACAACCACAGGTACTTATACAGTCAGATGGTGAAAAGAAGGAAGTCGTGACTACAGAACCTTTATCATATTACGATGCGGAAGCTCTCGATTTATTGGCCAAGCAGTTTACAGACAAAAATTATACAGACAAACGTACTTATCTTTCTCGTGTAAAGAGCGCACAAAACGTATTTGACGAGTTTTATTCTGAGCACAGACGGGAGATGTCGGTGCATTTCAGAAATCTCTATTTGCTCGCCAAATTAGTAGCGGAAACTGATAATGTGGATGAGGTAGGCAATCTGAAAATTAGAGAAACTGATAGAGTGGAATATGCTAAAAGTATAAGAGGACAACTCTGTGAAGGCGAGATGCTTTTATTAAGGTATAATTGCTTGACGGATAGAGGAGAGAAAATGCAATCTTTTGTCAATCAGTTTAATCTTATCAAACATTTGTCTGTGATGTCACTCTTGGAATTCAAAAAACATCGGGTAAAACTACGTTCTGATAGAGAGGCGAGCACATTGGATTCGCACTTCATCGAACTAAAGAAAAAACTTAAGGAGTACATTGGCTATGCAGCCAATGAGCAAACGGCTCTTTGGGAATTTTCCGTGAAATATTCCATCATTATGGAAATCACTCCTGACAAGAGGCAGTTTAAGTTGAAATTGAGAAGACGAAAGAATAGACCGCCAACAGGAAGCGACGGTACCCCACCTATCGAAAAAGCGCTCAACTTATTTGTTTCAATGAATGAGTTGAAAGAACTCTATAAGGATTTTATTAGGGAATCTTTGATTGTTTCTAATTTCTACTTGTTCAATGGGAGAAACAATACGAATGTAACCGGAACTGAATCTGCTGATGATACATTTGAATATGCCATCATAGAATATACGAGCCAATATATTATATCTGTGGAACCTAACCAAGCGTAAAATCAAGTTGGGAAGATTTTTTTCTGGAGAGAAAGAGAAATAGTTGAACATAAATAATATTTCTTAATATGATACTAAAATGGATTTTGGACCGATTGGTGTCTCTGATTGGGTTATTGGTCTTGTGGCCAGTATTGGTGGTTATTGCCATTCTAGTGAGGGCAAAGATGCCCGGTGGTCCTGTTATCTTCAAGCAGAAGAGAGTGGGGCATCACGGAAAATTGTTTACCATGTATAAATTCCGTTCGATGACTGTCAACCATTCTGGAAGTTCCGTATCGGTAAAAGGCGAGAGGCGTATTACTCTTTGGGGAGCCAAGTTGAGGAAATACAAGTTGGATGAATTGCCGGAGTTGTGGAACGTGTTGATAGGCGACATGAGTTTTGTAGGTCCCCGTCCGGATGTTCCGGGGTACGCAGATAAGCTACAGGGGGCTGACAGGAGGATGCTTCTTTTGAAACCGGGGATTACAGGCCCTGCCAGTTTGAAGTACCGGAATGAAGAGGAACTGTTGGCAAAGCAGGAAGACCCTCAAAAGTACAATGATGAAGTGCTGTTTCCGGATAAAGTGAAAATCAATATAGAGTATTTGGATAATTGGTCTTTCTGGTATGATATCAAAATCATCATTTATACAGTACTTGGGAAGGATTTATAAAGCTCTTTCCTTTCTTTTTGTCCCTCACTATGTGAGGAAAGTGAATCATTTAGAATAATCATATATATTTTATGGACAAGCAAATTTATCTCTGCCTCGCCCACATGAGCGAATCCGGATATGAACAGAAATATGTAAAGGAGGCATTTGATACCAATTGGGTAGTACCTTTGGGACCTAATGTAAATGCTTTCGAGGAGGATTTGAAACAGTTTACGGGCGGCACACATGAAGTGGTGGCACTGAGTGCGGGTACGGCAGCAGTACATTTGGCATTGATAGCTTGCGGTGTTGGTCCGGGAGATGAAGTGCTGGTGCAGAGCTTTACTTTCTGTGCCTCTTCGCATCCTATCACTTATCTGGGTGCCAAGCCTGTGTTTGTGGGTTCTGAACCGGAAACTTGGAATATGGACCCTGTGCTGCTGGAGGAGGCGATAAAAGACCGTATCGCCAAGATAGGAAAGAAGCCAAAGGCGATTGTTCCGGTGGCTCTCTACGGTATGCCTTACGATTGCAAACGGATTATGGAAATTGCCGACCGTTACGACATTCCGGTAGTGGAGGATGCTGCCGAGGGCTTTGGCTCTAAGTTTGACGGACGGATATTGGGCACTTTCGGTAAGTTCGGTGTGCTGAGTTTCAACGGGAACAAGATGATTACGACTTCGGGTGGTGGTGCCTTAGTTTGTCAGAGCGTGGAGGACAAGAATACCGTCATGTGGTATGCCACGCAGGCGCGTGATGCTTATCCTTACTATCAGCATACGGCCATTGGCTACAACTATCGTATGAGTAATATTTGTGCAGGTATCGGTCGCGGACAGATGACGGTGGTACAGGAACATATCGACCATCACAAGCATGTGCAGGTTCTTTATGAGGAACTGTTGAAAGAGGTGAGGGGCGTGCATATCCATCGGCAACCTGCCGATTCGCGTTATGACTCTAATTACTGGCTCTGTACGGCTACGCTGGATGCCAATGTGAGGGTACAAGGTCAGGAGAATGCCTATAAAGAGGTGATAAAAACAGCCGTAGGCGGTGCTGCCGGTGTGATAAAAGCTGTGAAGAGTGCCACGACAGACTGTCAGCCCAATGACAACGTGGAGGCATTGCGTGTGTTTATGGCGGCAAACCGGATTGAAACCCGTCCGGTGTGGAAGCCCATGCACAAGCAGCCTGTATATGCGGATGCTGTGGTTTACACCAACGGAGTGGAGGAGGAAATCTTTAAGGTAGGTTTTTGTTTGCCAGCAGGTCCGTGGGTGACAGATGAAGATGTGAAATACATCGTTGAAAAGATAAAGGAAGCCATTCTCTAAGTGTAGTTGCGCAAAGCGCATTAATCCATCAATCATAACCATGAACGTATTAGTAACTGGAGCTGCCGGTTTTATCGGCAGCAACCTCTGTATGCGCCTGCTGGAGGAGCAGCTCGATACCCTTGTAGTGGGTTTGGACAATTTGAATACTTATTATGACGTGAACATCAAGCAATGGCGGTTGGAGCAATTGACGGAGTTTGGAAACAGATTTGTCTTTATCAAAGGAAACATAGCCGACAAAGCACTTGTCGACAAGCTGTTTGATGAGTATCAGCCGCAAATCGTTGTGAATCTGGCAGCACAGGCGGGTGTGCGCTATAGTATCACCAACCCGGATGCTTATATTGAAAGTAATCTGATAGGTTTTTATAATATATTGGAAGCTTGTCGCCATTCGTATGATGAGGGCAGGGAGGGGGTAAAACATCTGGTCTACGCTTCTTCATCGAGCGTGTATGGCTCGAACAAAAAGGTGCCTTACTCTACTGACGACAAGGTGGATAATCCGGTGAGCCTCTATGCTGCTACAAAGAAAAGCAATGAACTGATGGCGCACGCTTACTCTAAACTTTATGATATTCCGTCTACAGGTCTCCGTTTCTTTACGGTATATGGTCCCGCAGGACGTCCGGATATGGCCTATTTCGGCTTTACCGATAAGTTGCTCAGAGGTGAGAGAATTAAGATATTTAACTACGGGAACTGCAAACGTGACTTTACATATGTGGATGACATTGTGGAAGGCGTGATGCGTGTGATGGCAAAAGCTCCTGAACGTAAGATGGGTGAAGACGGTCTGCCTGTACCGCCTTATAAAGTTTATAATATAGGCAATAATCATCCTGAAAACTTGCTGGATTTTGTCCAGATATTGCAGGAGGAATTGATAAGGGCCGGGGTGTTGCCCACTGACTATGACTTCGAGGCACATAAGGAATTGGTACCGATGCAACCGGGCGATGTGCCTGTGACTTATGCGGATACTTCTGCTTTGGAACGGGATTTCGGTTTCAAACCGAGTACTCCGCTTCGGGAAGGCCTCAGAAAGTTTGCCGGATGGTATAAGGACTTTTATATGGAATAATCCATTATTGATTTTATGATAACCCAATTGAATTGATATGAAAGATTTTGAGAATTTGCGAATAGCTGTAGCCGGTACCGGATATGTAGGACTGTCTATTGCGACACTGCTGGCACAACATCATAAAGTGACTGCCGTGGATGTGGTACCTGAAAAAGTGGAACTGATTAATAATAAGAAGTCGCCTATTCAAGATGAATATATCGAGAAGTACCTTTCGGAAAAGGAACTCCATCTGACCGCCACGCTGGATGGCAGGTCTGCCTACAAAGAGGCCGACTTTGTGGTAATAGCGGCACCTACCAATTATGATCCTCAGAAAAACTTTTTCGATACGCACCATATAGAAGATGTGATAGATCTTGTCCTTGAGGTGAATCCGGATGCCGCGATGGTGATTAAATCAACCATTCCCGTAGGGTATTGCCGTTCGCTTTACGTGAAGTATGCCCCAATGTTCCAGTATAAGCCGGAATTGAAAGGAAAGAAATTTAACCTGCTTTTCTCTCCGGAATTTCTAAGGGAGAGCAAAGCACTTTATGATAACTTGTATCCTTCGCGTATTATCGTTGGTTATCCGAAGATGATTGATTTGGAAGGTCGGGTGTCAGCGGAAGAGAATGCGGCAGTCCGTGCTATCGGAAATCCTGAAGCAGAAGAACTTGCACGTATATTTGCCCGGCTGCTGCATGAGGGTGCATTGAAAGAGAACATCGACACGCTCTTCATGGGCATGAAAGAGGCAGAGGCAGTGAAGCTCTTTGCCAACACTTATCTGGCGCTGCGTGTGTCGTATTTTAATGAACTGGATACATATGCCGAGATGAAGGGGTTGGATGCGCAAGCCATAATCAATGGTGTAGGTCTGGATCCCCGTATCGGTACACATTATAATAATCCCTCTTTCGGTTATGGTGGGTATTGTCTTCCCAAGGATACCAAACAGTTGCTTGCCAACTATAACGATGTGCCTCAGAATATGATGTCGGCAATTGTGGAGAGTAACCGTACGCGTAAGGACTTTATAGCCGATAGGGTGCTGCACATTGCCGGTGCATACGGAAGTAACAGTGTATATGATGCGGAGAAAGAAAAGGAGGTGACCATTGGTGTATTCCGGTTGACCATGAAGTCAAACTCGGATAATTTTCGCCAGAGTTCCATTCAAGGGGTGATGAAACGTATCAAGGCTAAAGGTGCCAAGCTGGTGATTTATGAACCTACATTGGAAGATGGCAGTACTTTCTTCGGTTCGCTTATTGTGAATGACTTGGAGGAGTTTAAACGTATCTCGCAGGCCATTATTGCCAACCGCTATGACGCATGTTTGGATGATGTGGCTGACAAAGTCTATACGAGGGATATTTTTAAACGTGATTAAATAAGGTATCTTATTTATATCTGTTTCATGAAGAGATTCTTTGTTCAGCATCAATTATCTTATAATTAACACTTTATCACTTTTCTCAGAAAAACTACTCCCAAGCACCTTTTTTCTTTGGCTA
>OLVW01001438.1_pt1 | contig 20346 bp, 17 predicted proteins | sample 1673301 | NCBI WGS metagenome assembly OLVW01 (sample SAMEA3178941, study PRJEB25190) | human gut metagenome
AGCTGGCCGACAAGATCCTGACCGCCTGGCGCGGCTACACCGACGAGAGCTGCTTTATCTTTGCCGAGACCGACGGCGAGCCCCACAACACCATCACCCCCATTGCCCGGATGCGGGACGGCAAGTATCAGCTTGATCTGGTGCTGCGCAACAACATCACCACCCCGGAACATCCGCTGGGTGTGTATCACCCCCATGCAAAGCTGCACCACATCAAAAAGGAGAACATCGGCCTGATCGAGGTGATGGGTCTGGCCGTGCTGCCCAGCCGCTTGAAGCAGGAGCTGTTTGACCTTGCCGATGTGCTGGTGGCACATCGGCCCACCGCAAAGTACCCCGAAGCCCTGCAAAAGCACGCCGAGTGGGCGGAAGAGATCCTTGCAAAGCACCCGGAGCTGAGCGCTGACAACGTCCACACCATCCTGCAGGACGAGGTGGGCCATGTGTTTGCACAGGTGCTGGCCGATGCCGGTGTGTACAAGCTGGATGAAGCAGGCCGCGCCGGTTTTGTCCGCTTCCTTGAAAGCGTAAAATAAACCATAATCCCTCGAGGCTGTTGTACATATCATGGCGCAACAGCCTTTTTTAGAGCACAGCATCGAACAAAAGCACTTTTCCTTTGCTCTCCCCCTGTGAAAGAATCAATGGGAAAATCCGCAGATTTTCCCATTGATAAATTAAAATATTCATTCCACTGAAAATGGCCAAAACAGCGCGGCGGCCATTCAAAATCGTTTTTTGTAGATGGAGGTATCGCTATGCACTGCACTTTGGAAGTATGCGTAGACAGCACCGCCAGTGCGCTGGCGGCAAAACGCGGCGGCGCTGACCGGCTGGAACTGTGCGCCGACCTTATTATCGGCGGCACCACCCCTTCCCCTGCCCTGCTGCGTCAGGTCAAGGCTGAGACCGGTCTGCCGGTGCGGGCGCTGCTGCGTCCCCGTTTTGGCGATTTCTGCTACGACCGTTACGAGCTGGCACAGATGGCCGAGTGTGCCGCCGAGCTGGTAGCCGCCGGTGCCGACGGCATCGTGACCGGCGTGCTGACCCCGGCGGGGGCGCTGGATACCGATGCTCTGCGCTCCATCTACGCCGCAGCCCGGCAGGCAGCAGAAAAAGCACACCGCACCGTGGACTGCACCCTGCACCGCGCCTTTGATGTTTGCTGCGACCCCTTTGCTGCGCTGGAGGCTGCAAAGCAGCTGGGGCTTGCCACCATTCTGACCAGCGGACAGGCCGCAAGCGCCCCGCAGGGTGCTGCCCTGCTGCACCAGCTGGTGGAAGCTGCCGGGCAGAAAGTGGAAATATTGGTAGGCGCAGGCGTATCTGCCGCCAACATCCCCGCCCTTGCTGCCCAGACCGGTGCCCGGGCGTTCCATCTTTCCGGCAAGCAGGTGCTGGACAGCCGCATGACCTTCCGGCGGGAGGGCGTGCCCATGGGGCTGCCAGGCTTTTCCGAGTTTGAGATCTGGCAGACCAGCGAAGCAAATATCCGCGCCGCCCGTACCGCATTGGATGCGCTATAACTGCAAAACAAAAAGCTTCACTGCTCTGCCGACAGTGGCTGTTTTCCATTACGTTTCCTCCCGTGAAAATGCAAAATCGGGCAGGCCGCGGCCTGCCCGATTTTGCTCTATTCAAATGAGTTTTCCGCTGAATATGTCCAAAGCAAAGCGGAGGGCATCCCAAATCGTCCCACCTCAGTGCAGGGTGGCAAACCGGGCTGCGCCGCGGGTGCACAGCCAGCGGTGCAGCAGTAAATCCAGCCCCAGCAGCACAGCCAAACAAACAGTCTGTGCGGCCAGCGGCGACACAGCGTAGTCCAGTAAGATCAGGGGCAAAAACAGCACCCCGCCCGCCAGCAGCCACCCGCCGAACATCGCCAGCATACTGGCGGCGCTCCGCTTGACCACGGCGGCTTCGCTGACCCAATGGAGGTTGGGCAGGCACAACCCCAAAGCAAGCCCCAGCTGCGCCGTCAGCCACACAAAGGCTGCCAGCACAGCCAGCATCGGTAGCCCCTGTCCTGCCGGAATGCGCAGCGCCGCCATGGCACACCCGGCACACAGCCACGCCGCCGGCAGCGTGAGCAGTAATTGCAGCTCCACCTTTGCCCGCAGCACCTGCTGCGGAGTCACCGGCAGGCTTTGCAGCAGCCAAAGGGTGCCACCCTCCAGCGACACCGAGGGCGCTGTGATAAAGTTCATGGCGGCTATGGTGCACACCATCCCACACACCAGCATGGACAGGCTCTCCGGCAGGTAAGCAGCAGTAAAGGCACGCAGGTCTGCGGCCTTCCACAGTGCTGCCACGCCCAGCACCGGCAGCAGCAGACTGCTCAGTGCACAGTTGAGCAGCCACATGGGGCAAGCGCCCAGATGCAGCAGTTCCCGCCGCAGCAATGCCAGGCGCGGGGGCTGCTTTTTTTGCGCTTTTGCACGGTATACCGCTTTAGCTCTGCCGGGCTCAAGGGTCAGCAGCTGCAGATACGGCTTTGCCAGCACCTTGCCGCAAAGCGCCATACAGGCCGCAGCCGCGGCCAGCAATAGCAGCAGCGCCGGGACGTTGCCCACTGCCGCCAGACCCAGCAGACGCAGCGGTGCAGCAGCACGACCGGCGGCTGCGCCTGCCTGCACGGCATCCAGCGCAAGGGCATCTACCGCGTTGCCCACCCATTGGAACACTGCATAGTAGACCGCCAGAAACAGCAGCGTACCGACCACGGTGACAAAGCTTTTGTGCCGGGCGCGGCGGTTGAGCAGCGCCACCGCCCAGCCCAGCAGAACGGCCAGCACCATGGAAACTCCCGCCAGCGCCAGTGCCACAGGCAGCGCCGCCAGCAGGGCACCGCCGGGACAGGGTGCTGCCAGTGCATAGCAGACCACCGAGGGCACCCATGCCAGCAGCAGATAAATCAGCCCGGTCAGGTACACCCCGCCGCAGCGCACCGCAAAAATTGCGCCCGGCGGGATGGGCAGTGCCAGCAGCTGCTGGTTATCCCGGCAGCGGAACAAATGCCCGTAGCTGGTAAATGCACTTGCCAGCACGCTGACCGTCAGCGCTGAAAGCTCCATCAGCACAAAATAGAGCCAGTCCAGCCCCTGCGGCACCAGCATTACTGCCAGCGGCAGCGCCATTGAGCCAAAGCTGAGCATCACAAGCAGCATCAGCACTGTAAACAGCAGCGTGTAGCCAAACGTCCCCACCCGGGAGCGTTGCGTACCTGTCTTACTACTGCGCACAAAGGCTGCGCACAGCTCCAGAAGCTGTTTTTTGAGCAATGCACGGATCATAGCGCTTCCCCCGTATCCTCCAGTTCCAGAAAGACCTCTTCCAATGTGTCATCGCCGCGCACCTGCTCCATGGCACCCTCGCGCACCAGCTGGCCTTTGCGCAGAATGGCCACCCGGTCGCAGAGTTTTTCGGCCACTTCCAGCACATGGGTGGAGAAAAAGATCGCCCCGCCCTGCGCGCAGAAGGCTTTCATCTGGGTCTTGAGCTGATGGGAGGCCAGCGGGTCCAGCCCGACAAAGGGCTCGTCCATTAAAATCAGCTTCGGCTCGTGCAGCAGCGCCGCAATGATGGCAAGCTTCTGCTTCATGCCGTGGGAGTATGCCCCGATGGACTGCGCAAGGTCCTGCGTCAGGCCAAAGGCATCGCCGTACTGCCGGATACGCTGCACCCGCTGTGCGGCGCTTACGCCAAAGATATCCGCGATAAAATCAAGGTACTGGATGCCGGTCATATACTCGTACAGCTGCGGGTCATCCGGCAGGTAGGCTAAGCGCCGCTTGCATTCCAGCGGATTTTCCCGCACTGAAATGCCGTCCACATAAATTTCTCCGGTATCGAATTGCTGGATGCCGCAGCAGCATTTTAAGGTAGTGGTCTTGCCCGCGCCGTTGTGGCCGATAAAGGCGCACAGCTCCCCCGGTCGGATATGCAGGCAAAGGTCCTGCACGGCGGGTTTGCCGCCGTAGGTTTTGGTCAGATGCTCGATCTTTAACATAGGCTGCCTCCTTGCTTTCAGTTTTGAGCCAAGTATACACCTTCCGGCGGGGGGAAGGTCAAGCATTTCTCCGGTTTTTCTTGCGTTTTGTAAGGGGCTGTGCTATACTTTTTGTCGAACTGAACAGAAAACAACAGGTGCGTTCCGTCACTTTGCCCCATCGGGCGGCGGCAGGGACGTTAAAAGGGAAGCGGGTGCAAATCCCGCACGATCTCGTCACTGTGAGAAGGGAGTCCACTGTCAGGGTGCTTTTGCACCGGTCACTGAGCCATCCGGCTTGGGAAGGCGGCAGCGGGCGTTGAGCTTTGAGTCAGGAAACCTGCCTGCTGTTGGTACCGGGGCTTTGCCGCCCCAGATCACGAGGAATTGGTTGTACCAAAAAGCCTGTAAGATACGGGGTCTTTTTGCTTTGCCATTTCGCAAGCAAAAGGCCCCGTTTTTGCAGCTTCTCTTTCCTGTACCCTTCTGTTCGGCGCCGTATTTCACCCACATCAGGAAAGGAAAAGCAAGATGAAAAAACGCAACATCCGCAAAACGGCGGCCGCTTTGACCGCTCTGGCTCTGTGCGCCGGTGTACTGACCGGCTGCGGCGGGGCTACTTCCAGCACTGCAAGCTCTGTTGCTGCCAGTTCTGCCGCCAGCAGCGAGGCTTCCGGCGCAGACGCTGACGCACTGGCCGCACAAAACGTGGCAGACCTGATCGATGCCATCTATGTGCAGCAGCGCACCGACGACACCGATGCCCAGTGCGAGGCCGCAAAGGCTGCGTGGGACGCCCTGACCGATGCCCAGAAGGAGCTGGTGGAGGGCGAGAACGCTGACCCCGACTACTTCGGCCGCGACACCGGCGATGCCTCCAAGGACGATGCCCGCAACGCCGATGAGATCGGTGAGAACGAGCTGCTGGTGGTGTCCTTCGGTACCTCCTTCAATGACAGCCGCGCCGCCGACATCAAGGGCATTGAGGACGCCTTGCAGGCCGCTTACCCCGACTGGAGCGTGCGCCGCGCCTTTACCGCACAGATCATCATCAACCATGTGCAGGCACGCGACGGCGAGAAGATCGACAATATGCAGCAGGCGTTGGACCGCGCTGTGGCAAACGGCGTGAAGAACCTGATCGTGCAGCCCACCCATCTGATGCACGGTGCCGAGTATGACGAGATGAACGAGATGCTGGACCAGTACCGCGACAAGTTTGAGAGCGTTGCTGTGGCCGAGCCCCTGCTGGGCGAGGTGGGCGCAGATGCTTCCGTCATCAATGCGGATAAGGAAGCTGTTGCCAAGGCCGTTACCGCTGCCGCTGTGAAGGACGCCGGTTACGACAGCGCCGCTGCTGCCGCTGCAGATAAGACCGCTTTCGTCTTTATGGGTCATGGCACCTCCCACACCGCTAAGGTGAGCTACAGCCAGATGCAGACCACCATGCAGACCTTAGGCTACGACAACGTGTTCATTGGCACGGTGGAGGGCGAGCCTGAGGAGACCTCCTGCGAGGCCATCATCGAGGCCGTGAAGGCTGCCGGTTACACCAAAGTTGTTCTGCGCCCGCTGATGGTGGTGGCAGGCGACCACGCCAACAACGACATGGCCGGTGAGGACGCCGACAGCTGGCTGAGCCAGTTTACCGCCGCAGGCTGCTTTGAGAATGTGGACTGCCAGATCTCGGGTCTGGGCCGCATTGCGGACATCCAGCAGCTGTACATTGCACATACCAAGGCCGCTATGGATCTTCTGAACGGCTAATGGATTCAGAAGCCCTCTCCGGCGCTGCCCTGCACACGGAGAGGGCTTCTTTTATGGGCGCGTTCCCCGCGCGAGGAGAACATGCCCCCTACCCCGGAAAGCCAAATTCCGGGTCAAAATTTATGATACTGAGGTATTTATTTTATGCGCTGCAAACAGTTTATTACCGTTTCTCTGGCCGGCGTGGTGCTGGCTGCTTCTCTGGCAGGCTGCGGCGGGACTGCTGCTCCCGCTTCTTCCGTTGCCGCAAGCTCTGAAGCGGCTTCCTCCGTGGTGGCTTCCTCTGCTGTGGCCGAAACCGCTCTGCCGGACGGCGTGTACACCGCTGATTTCGAGACCGACAGCAGTATGTTCCACACAAGTGAAGCCTGCAACGGCAAGGGCACCCTGACCGTGGAAAACGGCGTGATGACCTTTCACGTCAGTCTGGCTTCCAAAAAGATTGTGAACCTCTACCCCGGCCTTGCCGCCGACGCCGAGGCCAACAAGACCGCATGGCTCATCCCCACCGTGGACACCGTTACCTACGCGGATGGCACCACCGAAGAAGTGTACGGCTATGATATCCCGGTAGAAGCACTGGACACCGACTTCCAGCTGGCGTTGCTTGGCACTAAGGGCAAGTGGTACGACCACACCGTCAGCGTGCGCAACGCTGAACCCAAGGCCGAGCAGGCCGCCGAGACCCCCGCAGACGGCGCATACACCGCTGCCGTAGTGCTGGAGGGCGGCTCCGGCCGCGCCACCGTGGAAAGCCCCGCTGCCCTGACCGTGGCAGATGGCAAGATGACCGCTACCATCGTGTGGAGCAGCCCCAACTACGACTACATGATCGTGGATGGCGAGAAGTATCTGCCCACCAACACCGAGGGCAACTCCACCTTTGAAATTCCTGTGGCTGCACTGGGCACCCCGCTGGCTGTTACCGCAGACACCGTTGCCATGAGCAAGCCCCACGAGATCGAATACACCCTGACCTTTACCTTGGAGTAACCTTCCATGAAGCTGACCCGCGCACAATTTTTAAAGGCTCTGCCCGCCGCCGCGCTGGTACTTGCAGGCTGCACGGCCGCGCCCACAGCACCGGCTGATACAGACGAGCTGGTTTTTGACCACGCCTACCCGCTGGACTACGCCACCCAGTTTACCGCCGACTGCTATGCGGACGGCTCTACCCTGCTGACCATCCCGGACGCACAGGCAAAGTTCCTTATCCGGCCGGAGGGTGCTGCCACTCTGCGCACCGTACCCGAGGGCGTGACTGTTTTGCAGCAGCCGGTGCAGAACATCTATCTGGTGTCCACCTCTGCCATGGACTTATTTCTCCATCTGGACGCGCTGGACAGCATTACCCTTTCCGGCACCCGCGCCGAGGGCTGGTATCTGGACGAGGCAAAGCAGGCCATGCAGGCCGGGCATATTGCCTACGCGGGTAAGTACAGCGCCCCGGACTACGAACGCATCCTGACCGCAGAATGCGGCCTTGCGGTGGAAAACACCATGATCTACCACACCCCGGAAGTGAAGGAGCAGCTGGAGCGGTTCAGCATTCCGGTGCTGGTGGAGCGCTCCAGCTACGAGAGCAGCCCGCTGGCACGGATGGAATGGATCAAACTGTACGGCATCTTGCTGGGCAAAGAAACCCTTGCCGAGGAGGTTTTCGCCCAGCAGGCACAGCGCATTGCACCGCTGCTGGAGCAGCCCTCCACCGGCAAACGCTGCGCGTTTTTCTCCATTACATCCAGCGGCCTTGCCACTGTGCGCAAAAGCGGAGACTATGTGGCGCAGATGATCGGCATGGCCGGGGGCGAATATGTTTTTGCCCACCTTGCCGACAGCGGCAACAGCCTTTCCACCCTGAATATCCCGCTGGAAGATCTTTACGCCGGGGTCAAGGATGCCGATGTGCTCATTTATAACGGCACTATCGAGGGCACGATCTCCACGAAGGAGGAGTTGCTTGCCCGCTGCGCGCTGCTGGCAGAGTGCAAGGCGGTACAAAGCGGGAATATCTGGTGCACGACACCCAGCTTTTTCCAGCAGAGCATGGCACTGGCAGATTTTATGCTGGACCTCCACGCTGTTTTTACCGGGAAAACTGCCGACCCCGACACCCTGCATTTTTTGACCAGGATCATCTAAGGAGCCGCTTATGACCAGCCGCAAACGCCTTGTTTTTTCCTATTGCTGCCTTGCCCTGCTGCTGGCGGTGCTATTTGCCGTGAGCCTGTTCTGGGGCAGCGTTGCGCTTACCCCGCAGGCCGTGCTTGCAGCCCTGACCGGACGTGGACAGGACGCGCTGAGCGTAGGCATTATTATCCAACTGCGCCTGCCCCGCGCGGTGATGGCCGCGTTGCTGGGCGCTGCGCTCTCGGCGGCGGGCTATCTGTTGCAGACCTTTTTTGCAAACCCCATTGCCGGCCCCTTTGTGATGGGCATTTCCAGCGGAGCTAAGCTGGCGGTGGCGCTGGTAATGGTGCTGTTTTTGAACTACGGCCTGCTGACAAGCTCTGCCGTGCTCATCCTTGCAGCCTTTGCGGGCGCTATGGCGGCTATGGCCTTTGTGCTGGCTGCTGCCCGCCGGGTGCAGCGCATGAGCATCCTTGTAATCTGCGGCGTAATGATCGGTTACATCTGCTCTGCCATCACCGAGTTTGTGGTGGCCTTTGCGCAGGACAGCAGCATCGTCAACCTGCACAACTGGTCACAGGGCAGTTTTTCCGGCATGACGTGGGGCAACGTGCGCACGGCAGCGCTGGTGGTGCTGCCCGCGCTGGCGGCAGCCTTCTGCCTTGCAAAGCCCATGGCCGCTTACCAGATGGGCGAAGCCTACGCCCGCAGTGTGGGCGTGGATGTGCGGCGGTTCTCCCGGCTTTTGGTGCTGCTTTCCAGTCTGCTAGCCGCCTGTGTTACCGCCTTTGCGGGGCCCATCTCCTTTGTGGGCATCGCGGTGCCGCACCTTGTTAAGCAGCTGCTGGGCAGTGCCCGCCCGCTGTATGTGCTGCCCGGGTGCTGCTTGGGCGGGGCAGCGTTCTGCCTGCTGTGTGATTTAATTGCCCGCAGCCTGTTTGCGCCCATGGAGCTTTCCATCAGCGCAGTCACCGCTGTATTCGGCGCGCCGGTGGTCATTGGGCTGCTGCTGCGCCGCAACCGGGAGGATGTGCGATGAAGTACTCTGTTGAAACCAGCGCCCTTGCCATCGGCTACGGCAAAGCTGCCCTTGCCCGGGATATCGCGCTGGGCGCTGCCAAGGGGCAGGTGCTGGCACTCATTGGCCCGAACGGCGCGGGCAAATCCACCCTGCTCAAAACGTTGGCGGGACAACTGGCCCCTTTGGGCGGCGCGGTGCTGCTGGACGGGCAGGAGCTTGCCCGCATCCCCGGCAATGCACGGGCGCAAAAGCTGGCGCTGATGCTGCCCCACACCCGCCGCACCGAGTTGACCACCTGCTTTGAGTTTGCGGCGGCGGGGCGCATTCCCTATACCGGGCGGCTGGGCATCCTTTCCGCCGAGGACAAAAAACAGGTACAGAATGCGCTGGAGCTGGTGGGCGCGGCGCATCTGGCTGACCGGGACTTTAACTGCGTCAGCGATGGGCAGCGGCAGCGCATTTTACTGGCGCGGGCAGTCTGTCAGCAGCCGCAGGTGCTTCTGCTGGACGAGCCCACGTCATTTTTAGATGTAAAAGGCAAGATAGAGCTGCTGACCATTCTACAAAAACTGGCACATGAGCAACAGCTTGCGGTCATCGTGACTCTGCACGAGTTGGATATGGCGCAGAAGATCGCGGACGCGGTGGTCTGCGTTTCGCCGCATGGCGTCTCTGCCCCCATGTCCCCGGAGCAGGCCTTTGCCCGGGAAAATATCAAAGCACTCTACGGCCTGACCGAGGAACAGTACAGCGCTGTTTTTGGCCCACCAAAGCCGGAAAAGCCCCAATTTGAGCACTATGTGCGCAGCGGGCAGAAGCTGCTGCGTTGCGGGTACACCACCGGCACCTGTGCGGCGCTGGCCGCTGCCGGGGCTGCCCGGCTGCTGCTGACCGGCACTGCGCCGGAAACGGTCGCTCTGCGCACGCCGAAAGGCATTGTGGTGGAGGTTGCCCCCCTGTTCTGCCGCACCGTTGCCGAGGGCGCGGAATGCGCCATTGAAAAGGACGGCGGTGACGACGTGGACGTGACCACCGGTCTGCCGGTGACTGCCACGGTGACGCTGCTCCCCGGCACGCCCGAGGTGCGCATTACAGGTGGCGCAGGGGTTGGCCGGGTGACAAAGCCCGGGCTAGACCAGCCGGTCGGGCAAGCCGCCATCAACCATGTGCCCCGGCAGATGATCACCGAGGCGCTGCGCCGGGAGGCGGAAACAGCCTGTTACCCCGGCGGTTTTGCCGTGACTATCTCCATCCCCGGCGGCGAGGAGGTGGCCCGGCGCACCTTCAACCCGCATATCGGGGTAGAGGGCGGGCTGTCGGTGCTGGGCACCAGCGGCATTGTAGAACCCATGAGCCAGCAGGCCATTCTGGACACCATCCAGCTGGAGATGAATCAGGCGGCGCTGCGGGCAAAAGACCACCGGCGGCTCATTCTTGCCCCGGGCAACTACGGGCTGGACTATCTGCACGAAGCTTACCCGCAATTTGCCGCCATCCCGGTAGTCAAGACCTCCAACTTTATCGGAGATACGCTGGATATGGCAGCGACGGCGCACTTTGAACAGGTGCTGCTGGTGGGGCATATCGGCAAGCTGTGCAAGCTGGCGGGCGGCATTATGAACACCCACTCCCACACGGCAGACTGCCGCACGGAGCTGTTTTGCACCCACGCTGCCCTGTGCGGTGCTAACCGGGAAGTGTGCACCGCACTGTACAATGCCGCCACCACGGATGCCTGTCTGGAAATTTTGGACGCTGCCGGGCTGCGGGAGCCGGTGCTGCAAAGCCTGCTTGCCGCCGTCCAGCTGCATCTTGACCGCCGCGCGGGCGGAGCGTTCCGGGTTGGCGCGGTGCTGTTTTCAAACCAGCACGGCCCGCTGGGACAGACCGTAACTGCCGCCCGCCTGTTAGACGAATGGAAGGAGTAACGCACATGGTACATTTTGTAGGTGCCGGGCCCGGCGCACCGGATCTGATCACCCAGCGCGGTGCAGCATTTTTACAGGCTGCTGACTGCATTATTTATGCAGGTAGTCTTGTCAACCCTGCGTTGCTGGGGCTGGCAAAGCCGGGATGTGCTATCTATAACAGCGCCGAGATGACGCTGGAGCAGGTACTGGACGTGATGCATCGGATGGAGAACGCAGGCAAAACCACCGTGCGTCTGCACACCGGCGACCCCTGCCTGTACGGTGCCATCCGGGAGCAGATGGATGCACTGGACGCAGACGGCATTTGTTACGATGATACCCCCGGTGTTTCCAGCTTTTGCGGCGCTGCCGCTGCGCTGAACGCCGAGTATACCTTACCCACAGTCAGCCAGACGGTCATTATCACCCGCATGGAAGGACGTACCCCTGTGCCGGAGCGGGAAAGGCTGGCAAGCCTTTCCGCCCACGGCGCGACCATGGTGATTTTTCTGTCCATCGGGCTGATCGATAAGGTGCAGACGGCGCTTTTGCAGGGTGCGTACACACCGGACACCCCCGCTGCCGTAGTGTACAAGGCCAGCTGGCCGGAAGAAAAAATCGTGCGGTGCAAAGTTGGTTCTTTGGCCGAGAGCACCCGTGCAGCGGGCATTACCAAAACGGCGCTTATCGTGGTGGGAGATTTTCTCGGCACGCAGTACGAGCGCAGCAAGCTGTACGACCCCGCCTTTACCACCGAGTTCCGCAAAGGAGAACCGGTATGACCCGCGCTTACCTTGCCTTTACGGAGACCGGCCTTGCGCTGGCAAAACGTCTTTCCGCTGCCCTGCCCGGCAGCGTTGCCCGGTGCGGGCAGGATGGTGTTTTTCTTGCAGAATGGGCAAGTGCGCAGTTTGTGCAGTCGGATGCGCTGATATTTGTAGGGGCTGCGGGTATTGCAGTGCGGGCCATCGCGCCCCACTGCAAGAGCAAGACCGCCGACCCGGCTGTGGTAGTGGTGGACGAATGCGGGCGGTTTGCCGTACCCATTCTGTCCGGACATCTGGGCGGTGCGAACGATCTGGCGCGGGCCATTGCCGCTGTATGCGGAGCCGTGCCGGTGATCACTACCGCCACCGATGCCCACGGCATTTTTGCGGTGGACGAGTGGGCAAAGCACCAAAACTGCATGGTACTGGAGCCGGAACGCATCAAGCTGGTCAGCGGTAAATTACTGGCTGGGCAGCCGGTATATTACCAGGCTGATTTCCCGGTAACAGGCACCGTGCCCGCAGGGTTATTCCCCGCTGATACCCCGGAAAAAGCCGACTTTGCACTCACCCTTTGTCCCACCGGGCAGGCACTGCATCTTGTGCCGCGCATCGGGGTGCTGGGCATCGGCTGCAAGCGGGGCACAAGCGCTGAAGCGCTGGAAGCCGCCTTTGCCGCCTTCTGTGCCCGGCACGGCCTTTCTTTGCAGGCAGTTACCGCCGCTGCAAGCATCGACCTGAAGCAGGATGAGCCTGGCCTGCTGGCCTTCTGTCAGGCGCACGGCTGGCCGGTGCGGTTTTACTCTGCTGCCCAACTGCGCAGTGCACCCGGGCAGTTCACCCCCTCCCCTTTTGTACAAAGCGTGACTGGGGTAGACAATGTCTGCGAGCGGGCGGCAGTGCTGGACGCAGACGGCAGCCTGTTTTACCCGAAATTTGCCTGCAACGGCGTGACCTTTGCGCTGGCGTGCAGGCCCTTTGCCCCGGACTGGAGGTGGCAGAATGCTTGACGTGATGGATATTGACATTGACCGTCCCGAGAAGATAGTCTATGTCGTGGGGCTTGGCCCCGGCGAGCCTTTTTATATGACCCAGCAGGCTGCAAACACGCTAGAAAGCGTTGACGCGATTTGTGGATACAAGGTCTATCTTGACCTCATCCGCGATGAATTTCCCTGCGAGGAATACTATGCCACCGGCATGACGCAGGAGCTTGCCCGCTGCCGCTGGGCTCTGGAAAAGGCACGCACCGGCAAGCGGGTGGCACTGGTCTGCTCCGGCGATGCCGGGGTGTACGGCATGGCAAGCCCCCTGCTGGAGCTTGCCCCGGACTACCCGGATGTTGCCGTGGAAGTTGTGCCCGGGCTGACCGCTGCCCTCAGCGGCGGGGCAGTGCTGGGCGCACCGCTGGCGCACGATTTCTGCGTCATTTCCCTTTCCGACCGGCTGACCCCGTGGGAGGTCATTGAGAAGCGGCTGGCCTGCGCCGCTATGGGGGATTTCTGCGTTGCACTGTACAATCCCTCCTCCAAGGGCAGACCGGACTATCTGGCAAAGGCGGTGCGTATTCTGCTGGAAAACAGCAAAAGCGCCGATACCGTCTGCGGCATCGTGCGCAACATTGGCCGGGAGGGTCAGACCGCCCGTGTTCTGACCCTTGCCCAGCTGGAAAATACTGCGGTGGATATGTTTACCACCGTGTACATCGGCAACGCTGCCACAAAGCAGCTTGGCGGTAAAATGGTCACCCCACGGGGGTACCGCAGATGAAGGCGGTGGTTTTCAGCGGCACTACCGAGGGACGGGTGTTCTCCCGACAGCTGGCGGCACTGGGCGCGGAGGTTTTGGTCAGCGTAGCCACCCCGCTGGGCGCAGAGGAGCAGGGCGAAGCGGACGGCATTACTGTGCACTGCGGACGGCTGACCCCTGAGGAAATGACCGCTCTTTTACAGGGCGCTGCCCTGTGCGTGGACGCCACCCACCCCTATGCGGTGGACGCCACTAAAAACATCCGGGCAGCGTGTGCCGCTGTCGGGGTGGAGTACCACCGGCTGCTGCGGGAAGAAAGCCCGCTGCCTGCCGGGAGCATGGTGTTTGCCACCGCCGCCCACGCCGCCGCGTTTCTGGCCGGATGCAGTGGCAATGTGCTGCTGACCACCGGTGCAAAAGAGCTTGCCGCTTTTGCAGCGCTCGGCCCGGAGCGGCTGTTTCCCCGGGTGCTGCCCACGCGGGAGGGCATTGCCGCCTGCGAGGCCGCCGGTATCCCGCATAAAAACATCATTGCCATGCAGGGGCCATTCACCTATGCGCTGAACTGCGCTCTGATGAAGCAATTCTCCATCCGGTATCTGGTCACGAAGGACGGCGGTGCTGTGGGCGGCTTTGCCGAAAAGGCACAGGCCGCGCAGGACACCGGTGCACAGCTGATCGTGGTGCGCCGCCCGGCTGAAAACGGACAAACTGCTGCACAAATTCTGACACGCTGCAAGGAGGTTCTGGTATGATCTCTCTCATCGGAATGGGCTCCGGCTGCCCGGAAAGCCTGACCGTGCAAGGGCTGGACGCACTGCAAAGCGCAGGGCTGATTCTTGGAGCAAAGCGCCTGTTGGAGCATCTGCCGGCGGGGTGCACTGACAACTGCAAAGCCGTGTATAAGCCGGAGGAAATCCTTGTGTGTCTTGCCGCACAGCCGGACACCGACACCGCTGTTTTGTACAGCGGCGACACCGGGTTTTACTCCGGTGCGGCAAAGCTGCTGCCCCTGCTGCGGACCATGGGATACTCTGTCCGGGTGCTGCCCGGGCTTTCCAGTGTGCAGCTTTTAGCCGCCGCTGTGGGACGCCCTTGGCAGGACTGGAAGCTGGTATCTGCCCATGGCCGTGTCTGCGACCCGGTAGCCGAAGTTTTGTCGCATCCACAGGTATTTTTTCTTACCGGTGGCGGGGACTCCCCTGCCACTCTCTGCTCGAAGTTGACCGCCGCCGGGCTGGGCGCTGCTCACGCCCTTGTGGGTGAAAACCTTGGCACTCCGGCAGAAGCCATCCGCTTTGGCCTTGCCCGGGAACTGGCAGAGCAAACCTTTGCACCGCTGAGCGTCTTGCTCATCGAACGGGAGACTTTGCCGCCCCGCCGCACCCCCGGCCTGCCGGACGATGCTTTCATCCGGGGCGCTGTGCCCATGACAAAGCAGGAGGTTCGCGCCGCCGCACTGGCAAAGCTGGCGGTCACCCCCACGGACACCCTATGGGACGTGGGCGCGGGCACCGGCAGCGTGAGCGTGGAGCTGGCGCTTGCCGCCCCTGCCGGGCAGATATACTCCATAGAGTGTGACCCGGAAGCCTGTGCGCTCATCCAGAAAAACCGGGAGAAATTTGCAGCTTATAATCTGACCCTGATTGAGGGCAAAGCGCCTGAAGCTTTGGACGCGCTGCCCACACCGGATGCTGTATTCATCGGCGGTACAAAGGGCAACATGGACGCTGTTATAGACGCCGTACTGCACAAAAATCCAGCTGCGCGGCTGTGCATTGCCGCCATTGCGTTGGAAACGCTCAGCGCCGCCGTAGCTGCCCTGACCGCCCACGGCCTTGCCGCGGAGGTGACACAGATCTCCGTCAGCCGCACAAAAGCGGCGGGCAGTCTGCATTTGCTGATGGCCAACAACCCGGTGTTTCTCATTATGGGGGCACGGACATGATGCAGTTTCTCATCGCCGCGCCGCGCTCCGGCAGCGGTAAGACCACCGTTACCTGTGCGGTACTGACCGCCTTGCAGCGGCGCGGGGCTGACCCCTGCGCTTTCAAGTGCGGACCGGACTACATCGACCCTATGTTTCACCGCAGTGCGCTGGGGGTGGAAAGCCACAACTTAGACCTCTACCTCTCCGCCCCGGATACAGTGCGCACGCTTTACGCCCGGTATGCCGCCGGGCACGGCGCTGCCGTATGCGAGGGTGCCATGGGCTTTTACGACGGGCAGGGACTGACCACCCGCGCAAGCGCTTGGGAGCTGGCCGATACGCTGACACTGCCGGTGCTGCTGGTGGTGCAGCCCAAAGGGGCAAGCATCACTCTTGCCGCCGAGCTGCGGGGGCTTTTGCAGTTCCGCACGCCCAGCCATATCGTGGGCATTCTGCTCAATGATTGCTCTGAAGCCTTGTACAAAACGCTGCGCCCGATGCTGGAAGCTGAGACCGGTCTGCCGGTGGTGGGGTATCTGCCCCATCTGCCGGGATGCGCTATTGAGAGCCGCCACCTCGGGCTGAAAACCGCTGGGGAGGTTGCGGACTTACAGCAAAAGCTGGGTCAGCTTGCTGATGCCCTTGTGCTGGACTGGGCACAGCTGGCGGCACTGACCGACCGCCCTGCCCCGGCTGCGCCGCCGCTTGCCGCGCCGTGCACGCCCTCCGTTCGCATTGCCGTGGCGCGGGACGAAACCTTCTGCTTTGCCTACGCTGAAACGCTGGACGCCTTGCGGGATGCAGGTGCGGAGCTTGTGTTTTTCAGCCCGCTGCGGGACGCCGCCCTGCCGGAAAATATCGGCGGGCTGTACCTGCCCGGGGGGTACCCGGAGCTGTACGCCCGGCAGCTGAGCGAAAACTCCGCCCTTCGTGTTGCCATCCGCAAGGCGGTACAGGGTGGTCTGCCCACCGCTGCCGAGTGCGGCGGCTTTCTGTACTTAGGACAGACGCTGGAGGGTACGGACGGCACGTTTTACCCCATGGCGGCTGTGCTGCCGGGCAGCGGGCACAACGCCGGGCGGCTGGTGCGCTTTGGCTATGCCGCCATGACGGCAAAGGCCGACAGTATGCTTTTCCATGCCGGAGAAGCACTGCCCATCCATGAATTCCACCACTGGGATTCCTCCGAAAACGGTACAGACTTTTCTGTGTGCAAAACCGAAAAAAGGCAGTGGGAATGCGGTTTTGCAAACGCGCATTTGTACGCCGGTTTCCCGCATCTTTACTGGGCGGGCACTGCCCTGCCCCGCCGCTTTATACAGGCGGCACAGCACTTTTTAAAACACAAAGGATGACGAAAATGACCGAAGCTGAACTGATGCAGTTGCTTGCTGCCATCACCCCGCCGGACGAAACCGCCCGCGCCGCTGCCCACGCCCACTGGGCAAGCCTTGCCAAACCCTTGGGCGGGCTGGGGGCGTTGGAAACGCTGCTGGAGGACGCCGCCGCGCTGACCGGCAAGGCACAGTTTGATTTTTCCCGCCGGGTGGTGGCGGTGCTCTGCGCAGATAACGGCGTAGTAGCGCAGGGCGTAAGCCAGACCGACCAGAGCGTGACCCGCACCGTGGCCGAGAACCTTGCCGCTCGGCGCACCAGCGTCTGCCGGATGGCGCAGGCTGCGCACTGCGATGTACTGCCGGTGGACATGGGCATCGCCGGTGCGCCTGTGCCCGGCGTGCGGGACTGTCGCGTTGCCGCCGGAACTGCGGACTTTACCAAAGGCCCTGCCATGACCCGTGCCGAGGCAGTGGAGGCTATTGGGCGGGGCCTTGCCCTGACCCGGCAGCTTGCCGCCGAGGGTTACGGGCTGGTGGCTACCGGCGAGATGGGCATTGGCAACACCACCACCTCCAGCGCCGTGGCTGCCGTGCTGCTGGCACAGCCGGTGCAGACCATGACCGGGCGCGGCGCAGGGCTTTCCGATGCAGGGCTTGCCCGCAAGGTGGACGCCATCCGGCGCGGCATCGCTTGCAACAACCCCGACCCTGATGATGCCTTGGATGTCCTGTGTAAGCTGGGCGGTTTTGATATCGCCGGGCTGTGCGGGATGTTTCTGGGCGGGGCGCTGGCGGGTGTGCCCGTGCTGATGGATGGGTTTATCAGCGGGGTCGCGGCGCTGTGCGCCGTGCGGCTGTGCCCGGCAGCGGCAAAGGCCGTGTTTGCCAGCCACTGCTCCACCGAGCCCGCCGCCCGGCTGGTGCTGGAAGCTCTGGGCAAAACACCCCTGCTTACCGCCGGACTGCATCTGGGCGAGGGCACGGGCGCGGTAGCCAGCATCCCGCTGTGGGACATGGCACTGGCAGTATACGAGGGGTGCTATTCCTTTGCGGAGGGCGGCATTGCGCCGTATACGCCCCAATGCTGACGCTGGTACTGGGCGGCGCTGCCAGCGGCAAAAGCGAATACGCCGAAGCCCTTGTGCTGCGCTACGGTTTGCCGCGGTATTATCTGGCAACCATGCAGGTGTGGGATGCCGAATGCGCCGCCCGGGTAGAAAAGCACCGCAAAATGCGCGCTGCGAAGCAGTTTGAGACCATCGAATGTCCGCTGCATTTAGAGACGGTGTGTCTGTCCCGCAGGGGCACAGCGCTGCTGGAGGACTTGGGCAACCTAACCGCCAACGAGCTGTACGACCCCGCCGGGGCGGGCGATGCCGCCGCCGAGCACATTTTGCAAGGACTAGATGCCCTTGCAGCGCAGTGCGAAAATTTAGTTATTGTCTCTAACGAGGTTTTCAGTGGCGGCGCGGACTATGCCGGAGACACGGACCGCTATCTGCTGGCGCTGGCACAGGTGAACAACGCCCTTGCCGCCCGGGCAGATGCCGTGGTGCGGGTGGTGTGCGGCGTCCCTGTCTATTATAAAGGAGTGGAAAAATGATCGTTTTGCAGACTATTGCGGTAGCCTTTGCCATGTTTTCGGCGGTGCCGGTGCCGCAGTTTGTGTGGGACGAAAAGAATATGCGGTATGCGCTGTGCGCTTTCCCGCTGGTGGGGCTTTTATGCGGGGTGCTGTGGTTCGTGTGCGGGGTGCTGCCCCTGCCCGCACCAGCGCGGGCGGCAGGGTTCTGCCTTGTGCCGGTATGGGTTACCGGCGGCATCCATTTGGATGGCTACGCCGACACCTGTGACGCCCTTGCCAGCTACGGCGACCGGGAAAAGAAGCTGGAAATTTTAAAAGACCCGCACTGCGGTGCCTTTGCGGTCATCCGGCTGTGCAGTTATTTTGCGGCTTATCTCTGCCTTGCCGCCTGCGTGCAGTTCACGCCCCGGGTGGGCGCGCTGTGGACGCTGGCGCTGGTGCTGGAGCGGGCACTTTCCGGCCTTGCGGTGGCGGCCTTTCCCATGGCGAAAAACACCGGCCTTGCCCACACCTTTGCCACGGCGGCGGACCGCGTCCGCGTGCGGCAGGTGCTGGCCGCGCTCTGCGCCATGCTGGCCGTGGGGCTGACTGCACTGGGCGGCTGGGCGCTAGTGCTGGCCGCAGGCTGCGTTTTTGCGCGGTACTACGTTGTTGCAAAAAAACAGTTTGGCGGTGTGACCGGTGATCTGGCCGGGTGGTTCCTGCAAAAATGCGAGATCTGGATGCTGGCGGCGCTGGCCGCCTGCCAATGGCTGGGGGTGCTGTAAATGGTGTTTGTGACAGGGCCGCTCTGCAGCGGCAAGCGCACCTTTGCGCAAAAGCTCGGCGGGCGGCAGGTGTACGACGTGCAGGATTTGGCCGCCGACGCCGCCGATTTGAACCGGCTGGCCGACGAGCTGGCAGATTATGATGTTGTGACCGCGGCGGAGGTCGGCGGCGGCGTTGTGCCGATTGACCCCGCCGCGCGTGCCGCGCGGGAGGCGGCGGGCCGTCTGGCCTGTCTGCTGGCCGCGCGGGCGGACTGCGTTGTGCAGATGTTTTGCGGTCTGCCGACGATTTTGAAAGGAGAACTTCCGAAATGCTGATTTATTTACTGCGCCACGGCCTGACCGAGTACAACGCCCAGAAGCGCTATCAGGGTCAGCGGGACATCCCGCTCTCGCCCGAGGGGCTGGCTCAGCTGCGCCGGGCTGATATTGACCCAAAGGTTGTCTATATTTCCACGCTGCAGCGTACAAGGCAGACGGCGGAGGTGCTGTTCCCGGACGCGGAGCTCGTGCCCGTGGACGGGCTGAAGGAGATGTGCTTCGGCAGCTTTGAGGGCCGCAATTATATTGAGATGGAGCACGATCCCGACTATCAGGCCTGGGTCGCCGCCAACTGCGAGAGCAGCTGCCCCGACGGTGAGCGCAAGGATGATTTCAGTGACCGCGTATGCCGTACGTTTGCGGCGCTGGTGGATAAGGCGCTGGCCGACGGCGAGGAAATGCTGGTGATCCTGGCCCACGGCGGCACCCAGATGGCCGCGTTGGAGCGCTACGGCGTGCCGCGCCGCAGCTATTACCGGTGGTGCGGCCCCAACGCGGGCGGCTATGTGCTGGACGCCCGCGACTGGGCGGCGCGGCATGAGCTGCGTTTGGTCAAGACCGTGCAGTACACGAAGGAGAGCACATGCTGATTTTTTGGGCGGTGCTGGGCGGCTTTTTGCTGGACGCTCTGTTTGGCGACCCGGCGTGGCTGCCGCATCCGGTGGTGCTCATGGGCCGGTGCATCTCGGCGCTGGAAAAGCACCTGCGCACCGCACTGCCCAAAACGCCGCGGGGCGAGCTGGCCGGTGGGGCCGCGGTGGCCGCGGTGCTGCCGCTGGGCACGCTGGCCGTTACCGGGCTTGCCTGCTGGGCCGCGGCAAGGCTCCACCCAGCGCTGGGGCTGGCGCTGCAAATGCTCTGGTGCGGCCAGGCGCTGGCTGCCAAGGGTCTTGCACAGGAGAGCCGCAATGTGTGCAAGGAACTGGCAAAGGGCGACCTGCCCGCGGCCCGCAGGGCCGTGGCCCGCATCGTGGGCCGTGACACGCAAAACCTGACCGCCGCGGGCGTGACCAGAGCCGCCGTGGAGACCGTGGCCGAGAACGCCAGCGACGGCGTCATTGCGCCGCTTTTGTA
>OLVW01001442.1_pt1 | contig 20325 bp, 17 predicted proteins | sample 1673301 | NCBI WGS metagenome assembly OLVW01 (sample SAMEA3178941, study PRJEB25190) | human gut metagenome
TGTGGGTTATTAAATACTTCATCAGGTGTTCCCTCTTCAGCAATAACTCCATCTGCCATAAAGATTACTCTATCAGCAACTTCCTTGGCAAATCCCATTTCATGAGTAACACATAACATTGTCATTCCTTCTTTTGCAAGATCTTTCATTACCTGCAACACATCGCCTACCAATTCAGGATCAAGAGCTGATGTAGGTTCGTCGAATAACATGATCTCAGGCTTCATTGCAAGTGCTCTTGCTATAGCCACACGCTGCTGCTGTCCACCTGACAATCTATTAGGATATTCATCTGCCTTTTCTTCAAGACCTACACTTTTAAGTAATTCCAATGCTTCTTTTCTTGCAGTTTCCTTATCAACATTCTTAACCTTAATAGGTGCAATCATAATGTTTTCCAAAACTGTCTTGTGTGGGAAAAGATTAAACCTTTGAAAGCACATTCCCATTTCAAGTAATAATTCTTTCTGCTTCTCTTTTGCAATACGCTCTACGGTTTTGTCGTTTTCTCTATGAAGGAATAAATCTCCCTTAATGAAAATCTTTCCACTTGTAATCTTTTCTAACTGGTTAAGTGAACGAAGGTATGTTGACTTACCTGCTCCTGAAGGACCGATAATACAAATAACCTCACCCTTTTTAACCTTTAAATTGATATCTTTTAACACTTCTAAAGAACCAAAACTTTTACTAATATGTTCTGTTTCCAAAATATACTTACTATCCATTACTGCACCTCCTATTCATAGACTGAGAATTTCTTCTCAATCTTGTTAAATATATAAGTGAAGAATGCCGTAATTATTAAGTAAATAATTAAAGCCGGAATAAATACAATGTATGAACCATCACTATTCATAATACTGTTAGATATAGTTGTTATATCCATAAGTGAAATAGCAAATACTAATGATGCATCCTTCAATACCATAATAAACTCATTACAAATAGCAGGAAGCATTCTTCTGATTGACTGTGGAATAACAATTAATGACATTGTCTGGCTATAGTTCATTCCCAAAGCCTTAGCTGCCTCGTACTGTCCCTTGTCAATTGACTGAATTGCCGCTCTTACTATTTCAGCACAATATGCTCCGGAGTTTAATGCAAAAGCAATAAGTGCCGCAATGAAAGCTCCTTTATATACACCGTCAGCATCTGCCGCAGAGAAGAAATCTCTCCATGCGAAACCAAAAAGTCCCGGCACTGTAAAATAAACAACAAATAACTGAATCAACAATGGTGTTCCTCTAAAGAAGAATACATATGCACTTGCAATCTTGTTAATTACTCTGTTCTTTGAAATCTTTCCTAATGCAAGGAAAACACCTAAAATAACACCAAGAATTACAGTGAATGTTGTAAGTGAAATAGTAAGCTTTGCACCATGAAGCATATTCTCTCCACAGCCTAACATTCTATATGTATAGTTTACCATCTTTCCTACAATACCTGCTGTTCCCTTGTCTGCCTTATAAATCTTTCCTGCAAAACCAACAAACTTTTCACTTAATTCTGTTGCACCTGAAGTTGAAAATGCTGAGTAATTAATAATAATTAAGTCATTATATGCAGATGAAACTCTCTTTCTTGTTAATGTTTCATCTTTTTCAATCATCTTCTGCATCTCAGGTGATGCCTGACTAATCATTTCAAGCCTGCTTGGCTTAACTGCTGATAAAATACTTGCAACAATTATTGCGATAATTACAACGATTGTAACTATCTTAGTTTTCTTTTTCCAACCTTTTACGTTTACAATTCTTTTTAAAGTGTTCATAAATACCTTTTCTATCCTTTATTCCTGTGATGAGAACCAGTAATCTGCTGTATCCTTAAGGAATCCGTCTTTATCCATCTGTTCTAATGCTTTGTTAATAGCTTCCTGAAGTTTTGCATTGTTTTTTCCAATAGCAATACCGAATTCTTCAGGTTCTGTCTTATCTGAAAATGCCTTTTCATACTTGTCAGGATTCTTTGCTACGAAACCGTCAGCAACAGTACTATCAACTACTACTGCATCAATTTCACCATTTGTTAACTGTGTAAAGCAGTTTAATAACTTGTCATTAGCTGCTACTTCTACATTAATAGTCTTTGTTGACTTGTATTCTGACATAAGCTGATCTGATGTTGTACCTTTCTGTACACCAACTGATTTTCCGTCAAGATCCTTTAAGCTGTTAATCTTTAAGTCGCTACCCTTCTTAACTACTACTGTCTGATAGTTTGTAATATATGGTGTTGAGAAAAGAACTGCTTTCTTTCTTGTAGGATTAATTGTTACTGCTGAACAAACTACGTCGTAGTCTTTTCCAATCTTTCCTAAAATTCCATCAAATGATGTGTTAATGAAATTAACTTTAAGACCTAATCTCTTAGCAATTTCTGTAATAATATCAATATCAAATCCTTCAGGTGTCTTTCCATCTTTCTGAAGTGTTTCAAATGGTGCATAACCCATTTCTGCTCCAACTGTAAGAACTCCATCAGAAACTAATGTAACTCCTGATGCATCGATTGTTTCTGCCTTTGTTGTTTCTGCCTTTGCTGCTGTTGTGTCTTTGTTTTCTTTTGATGACTTGCTAGAACCGCAAGCTGTCATCATAGACATTGCAAGAACTGCTGTCATTACTACTGCTAAAAACTTCTTCATGACTTTTATCTCCTTCTAATATATAAATTTTATATGTAGAAAAAAGACAACGGACTTTGGACCATTGTCTTTCCTCCTATGCACAAGTTAGATAATAAACTACAAAATATTTTGTGTCAATATTTTTAATGGTTAAACCTAACTTTTTTAAGTATAAAATACTAAATTTGTGAATATTTATTCACGTGTATAAATTTAGGATTAATGTAACGATAAAACTTTCTTTTAGCTAATCGCTTGATTTTATTCCTATTGTACTGCCAAACTTCACCTTTGTTTCTATATCATTGGCAGTATTTCGGAAATACTTTTCATCAATATCAACTTTGTCCTTTTCAAGAAGAACGACAATAGTTGAACCACCATATAGAAACATACCCTTCTCACGACCTTTTTTTACTAAGCCTGATTTCTGGTGGTTTTTGATTTTGCCAATCATTAATGCCCCAACCTCAATCTGGGCAATTGTTCCAAAATTCTTAGTTTCAATAACAGAATACTCACGACTATTTTGAACAAAAACCGGATATCTGTTTAATGCAATAGGTCTTACAGTATGCAAAACTCCCGGCACATAATTGTTCTCAACTATCTTTCCGTCGTCCACATACCCATAGCGGTGATAATCATCTACGCACAATCTGAAAACAAGGCATACTCCTCCGTTAAAATCAGGGGCTTTCTTACTATTCTTTATTAAATCAGCCACTGAATAATAACTCTTCTTTATATAAAAATCCGAGTTTTCTGAAATATGATAGGCTGACAGTCTTCCGTCACATGGAGCGATAAATGCATTTTCTTCCATATTAATAGGACGCATTTCTTTTTTTATCTTTCTTGTAAAGCAATCATTAAAACATCCATATTTAGCTTTTTCGTATTGAGTCATGTCAATATTATTGTTTTTTATAAAACCTTTTATATGAATTTTTGATACCCTACAATCCATATAAGCCCCACCAATTTTTGAAATTGTGGGGCTTGTAATTATCTTAAGTACCATTCTTCCCGGCACTGTATTATATAAAAATCTTAAAATTCCTGAACTTTCTTTTTTCATATTATCTTCCAAAACAAATCTTCATTAACACTACTGCCAAAAATTCAACTGCACCAACAGCAACCATAAGATAAATCATTGCTGTTCCCGGTTTCTTTAACTTGAATTTTAAAATATACAATATTCCAACAATAACTAGCAAAATATAATAAATATACGAAATGTTAATCTGACATGTAATAAGCATAATGTGTCTCATTAACAAAAATGTTGGAAATATTAATGCTGTTGATGTAACAGGAAGTCCAAAATAATATTTGTCATCGCCTACGCTGTCTCCCTGTGTTTCTTCCACTGTAATGTTAAAATATGCAAGTCTTATGAGAGCACACAGTACAAATAACGCTCCCAAAATAACAATTATTACAAATGGAATATGTAATAACAGGCTTTCCTTCCCTGTTTTAATAAAATCAAACTTATCTCTGTTGTATAATGCCACTCCAATACAAACCGGCAAAACACCGAAAGCAACTAAGTCAGATAATGAATCAATCTGTACTCCGAAAGCTTTCTCCTTCTCTGTACGATTCTTCTTTGAACGTGCCACACGTCCGTCAAAAGTATCAAACAAACCACATAATAACAAAAGCATTACTCCAATATATGGATGACCTGCTCCGCTAAGTGAAACATAAATCCCTATTACTGCTGAAATTACTGAGCAATATGTAAGAACAACAGTGTAATCATAAAAACCTAACATTTTTTCTTCTGCTTCATTCCTTTCCACGCTTTTGTACAATAAATACCAAGTGTAATTATTCCACAAATTATAATGCAACAATAAAATGAAATCCCTCTACTTAATAATTCAATACTAACAGGATCTTTTAATATACCGCCAAATCCATCTATAAAAAGATAATCTGCTGCACCAACTGCTCCCGGAATGGGAACGCTGTTTGAACCAAGAACCACATAGCCCTGTGCTGAAAATACATCAAACGCTCTTTTTATATTTCCTTCTACGCCCATATAAACACATACAGAAACGCAAATAAGTGAAATTCTCTGTAATAGGTTAAATATAAAAGCCTTAAATACAGCTACTTTATTACTCTTTATTGCTGCCGCACATTCCTTATACTGTCTTTCCACTTCGACCAAATGTGCCTGTCTCTTTTCTATGTTCTTCATCAGATGAAGCTTATGCAATATCTTCATGCCGGTATTTGCTATTTTTGTAACAATCTTCTCTTTATAAACCAAAAGAAGAAATACCGTCAATAACACAAACTGGACAACACATCCGATAAGTATCATATATTTTGACCAAATGCTAAAATGCCTAAACATATCAAAATTAAATATAAAACAAACAGCACCTATAACTATAATCGCAATTGTGTATAAGGTCAAGTTTAGTAACAAAACAATCGTTGTTACTGCTCCTGGAATTCCATCCTGCATCATACACATTGCCGATGCCGGCTGACCGCCTGTAGCTGACGGAGTAATGGCTGAAAAATAAATATCAACAGCTGAATAAACTATTCCACGCTTAACCTTCTCTTTGTATCCAAAAGCCTTGCATAATTGTAAAACAGCAAGTCCTTCAAAAACGATGAATCCTACCATGCAAAGAAAGGCTAACGCTATCCACTGCCATTTTGCAGCTGATACATAATTTATAAAACCTTCTATTGAAAAAGATTCATTCTGTTTTACAATAACCCATACTGTCAAAACAATTAAAGCTATAAAAATTAAGGACCATATAATCTGTTTCTTATTGCTCTTCAAAATCCTACCAAGCCTTTCTACTCTAAACCTAATTTATTCTCAATAGCATAAAAAATTCTTTTTGTATTTAATTTTTTTGCTAGGAATAAACCTATTTCAACAACCAAAACACCACCGATAATATCAATTACAACATGCTGCTTTATTAATACTGTAGATGCAAAAACCAAAATTGCAGACACAAACATAAATATCTTCATTGCCGTGCCCTGCTTTTCGCATCTCATTACACCTCTAAATAATATCCAGCTTTCAAGACAATGAATGGACGGGAAAAGATTATCCGCCGCATCCGTTGAATATATCAATGAGGTAAGCCAATTCCAAAAGCCTGCACCTGTAATTTCAGGTCTTGTTAATGTTGTTGGCATTATTATAAAGCAAACAAGACATATGAGTTTTGCAATCATTTCCGCTGAACATACTTCATAACATAATTTTTTGCTTTCTCTTCCTATTATGATAAAGCCCAAAATCCATGTGACATAAGCCAAAACATAAACCGATACCATGGGAGTTACAAATGGCAGCATTCTATCAATGGCTATGCTTATATCATAGTGGTGCATTCCCGTTGTAAATATTCTGCTTCCAAAATAAGTAATACTATTTAATAAAAGGCAGGATATAATGGGAATAAATGCGTATTTAGGCAATATCTTGTAAATACGTTCCATACTTTTCCTCTACAAATTTCTAATTTTTGTGATATTGTACTACACCATATAGTACAATATCATACAAATTATATTATATAGGTCTATGGATGTCAACATAGTTTAAACAATCCCTTTTATATTACCCTTTTATATTTAACTCTGCTATATGAAAATAGAGCTGTATCACTAACGGTGAGATATCTCCTTTTGAAATTCTTATAATATCTTTTTTTACATAGATGCAGAAATTTTTGAAAGCAAACAAGCGGGCATTCGTATTCCGCTACGCTTCATACTCATATCGCGCAGGCGCGATATATAAATTAATTAAACCTGCTTTTATTAAGCAAGCTAATAAAAAGCAGGTTCACTAATTTATGCACCGTTTGTAGTAACGCGTAAATCAACTGTTTGAGCCGTAGGCGAGTTTTGATTTTTGTTTTACAATAGGCGGCGGAGCAAAATAAGAACTCTCAACGTGTTTGCACATTTTTCGGCTGCATGGGGATAAAATGTAAAAACAAAAAAATATCGAAAAATTTGTAATAAATATGTAATATATCTTCAGGAATATGTTATAATCAAAGTAACGTGCGAAAAAACAGAGAAGTTCGGAAGGAGATATTTAATGAACAAGAAGTTAATAAGTATTGTGACAATTATGGCAATGCTTGTGGTTATGATTATACCTGCATGGGCAGACGGTGGTGATAACACAGGCGACGACAATTTTGGCGCAGCTATTTATGTAAAGAAAGATGGCGTAGAAGGTGCATACACATTAGGAACAGCTAAGGAATTTAAGCTAGAGTTCTGGGCATCAGGTATTGTTGGAAAGCAGGTTGTAAGAACTGTTTCAGTAACAGGCGACAATCAGGTATCATCTATTGAATACAAAGATGGCGGAGAGTGGTACGACATTAGCGGATTTAATAAGGAAATGACTATTGCAAGTAATGATTTAGACAGAACTATTAGAGTCGTTTTTGATAAGGAAGGTAGATATACAATTTCTTATGGATTGGTGAATACAGAAGGTCAGGATGTTGTAAAGGATCAGTTAAATATTGAAATAGCAGACGGACAGATTAAAATTGTTAAAGAAACTGAGACAACTACATCGGCAGTGGCAGAAACAACTACACCTGCAGCAGCAGAGACAACCACACCGGCAGCAGTAGAAACAACTACACCAGTGGCAGTAGAAACAACTACACCTGCAGTAGTAGAGACAACAACATCAGAAGCAGTAGAAACAACTACAACAACAGCAAAGACAACTACAGTTGCACCAACACCAACTACAACTGCAAAGGTAACAAAAACTCAGAAACCTACAGCACAGAAAGTTAGCGTTGGGAATACAAGGATAACAAAGATCGTAAAAACTAAGAAGAGTGCCAAGGTAATTTATAAAAAGATTGCAAAAGTATCAGGATATCAGCTTCAGTTGTCTAGATCTTCAAAATTCAAGAAGGCAGTAACAAAGACAACTAAGAAAATTAGCTATAAATTTAAAAAGTTAAAGGCAAATAAAAAATATTACGTAAGAGTTAGAGGTTATGTAAAGACTTCAAACGGTACAACTTACGGAAAATGGAGAAAGAAGAACTTTAAAACAGCAAAATAATGTGACAGATAAAGAATGAAAGAAGGAAAAGATGAAATTTTTAAAGAGAACAATTGGAATAATAATCGTGATGGCGGCTATTATTTCAGGACTTCAATTAAAAAGTGAATTGGCTTATGGAGCAACACCTACGATTTCTAAAAGTACAGTAACATTAGAAAAGGGTAAAAGAAAAAAAATAAAAGTTAAAAATGTTTCAGCGAGAACGAAAGTTAAATGGAGAACATCTAATAAATTTGCAGTTACTGTTTCAAAAAAAGGTAGAATTAGAGCTGTAAATTACGGAGCTGCAACAATTACTGCAACTTGTAAATCAAGAACAATGACTTGCAAGGTTACAGTTCCTGATACTTCTAAGAATGTTGTCATAACGAAATATCCTACAACATTAACAGAAGGCCAGACAGGTACGGTTGTAGCAAAGTCAGTTAATAAAATTTCATATATGTCTTCAAATGACTCAATAGCAAAAGTCAATAAAGAAGGTACTGTTGAGGCGTTAAATCCGGGAAAAGCGGAAATAACAGCGAAATCCTCACAGGGATATAGCAAATGTACAATAAATGTTTTGTCAAGTGATCTAAATAACAGATTGTATGATTCTAACGGAATCAGTATTAAGAAAGTTAACGCTGACGGAACAAAGGTTAACGGTTTTGTAAGCCAGGCAAAAGGTCAGAATTTTACTGTTATGGTAGATGGAATAGACGAAAGTAATGTTAAGTCATGCAAGTGGAGTGTTGGGAATAGCGATGTTGTTTCAAAACTTTCAGCAGTAAGTGGAAGCAAGCTTAAAGCTACTTTGAAAGCAGTAAATGAAGGCAAAGTTAACATTACAGCAAAGGTTACATACAAAAACAAAAATGTTGTTACATATACAAATACAATTTATGTTTCAAACCCTGAAACGGAAGTTCAGAAGTTAATTGTTTATGGAACAGCATTAGGCAATGAAAGACAGCAGTATATTTCTTTTAAAGGTTTAGGAGAACATAGTACTATTACTTGGACTAATTCAAACAAAAAATGTGCCACTTTAACAACTTATGAAAAGAAAGCGGCAGTTTTAGGCACAAAACCGGGAATGGGTACAATTACAGCAAATGTAGATGGAAAAGTATTCAACATAAGGTATACAGTTGTTAATCCAACAGTTAATAATTTAAAGGCAGTTATAAAAAAAGGTGAAAAAGTACAGTTTCCTATTTTGGGCGACACAGGTACAGTTCCTGAATTTACAAGCAGAAATGAAAGCGTTGCCACAGTTTCAAGCGATGGTGTTGTTAAAGGTGTAAATTCAGGAGTTACATATGTTGATGTAAAAATCGGAAATATTCACAAGTCTTATAGAATCGAAGTATATGCAAAAGGTATGTACAAGATTGTAAATAGGGCTATGTACATAGTTAATCATTGGAAATATAGTCAGCCAAAAAGAATGAGAAAAGGATACTATGATTGTTCAGCTTTGGTTTGGAAAGGCTATAAATCATACAAGCACTACAACAAGAAACTTGGAAGTGGTTCTTATGCAAAGACAGCAGCAAGCCTGTTTGATTATTTAAAAGAAAAAAATCAAATAGTATATTATGGTTTTATTGACATAGATGATATGAAACCGGGTGATTTAATTTTTTACGGAGATTACAATGCGGCAGTAAAATACAGCACACCGGGAAGAACTTTAAATATCTATCATGTATCTATGTATGCAGGTGCAGGCAAAGTGGTAGAAAAAGGTGGACAGACTATTAACTACAATAATATTTCGCATATAGTTGGAATAGGAAGAGTGGTAGACTAATGGAATATAATATTGGAACAGTAGTAACATTAAAAAAAGGGCATCCTTGTGGAACTAATGAATGGGAAATTATAAGAACGGGTGCAGATTTTAAGTTGAAATGTAAAGGTTGCGGTCGTATAGTAATGGTTCCAAGAAAAACTTTCGAAAAAAGCGTAAAGAAGATTTTGCAGTAAATAAAAAAACGAAAGCTTTGTTTAAAACCAAAAGATTTCGGAAAAAATTCACAAAATGAAAAAAAGTCCTTGAACACAGGGACTTTTTTTGATATTATAGTAATTCGTGATATATATTAATTACGCATAACGAGTATTCGTTATGATCCTTGCTTTTTCAAACGAAAAGGCCAGAGACCAAAAGGAGGTAGAAGCATGAACAAATATGAATTAACAGTTGTTGTTAGTGCAAAACTTGATGATGAAGGAAGAACAGCTGAAGTAGAAAAGGTAAAAGCACTTATCGAAAAGTTCGGTGGTACAATTACAAAGATCGAAGAAGCTGGTAAGAAGAAATTAGCTTACGAAATCCAGAAGATGTCAGAAGCATTCTATTACTTCATCGATATTGACACTGAAAACACAGATTTTCCTAGCGAGTTAGAAAGCCAGCTTCGTATTATGGAAAATGTTATCAGATTTATGACTGTTGCAGTAGAAGCATAGTTTGATACATTAGAGAGGTATAATATGAATAAAGTTATTCTTATGGGTCGTTTGACTCGTGACCCTGAAGTTAGATATTCAACATCAGGAGATAATCAGTTGGCTATTGCGAGATACACATTAGCAGTAGATCGTAGATTTAAGAGAGATGGAGATCAGAGCGCTGACTTTATCAGATGTGTAGCATTTGGTAGAAGCGGTGAATTTGCTGAAAAATATTTCCATCAGGGAACTAAGATAGTTGCCGAAGGTCGTATTCAGACAGGCAGTTATCAGGACAAAGATGGTAAGACAGTTTACACAACAGAAGTAGTTGTTGAAAATCAGGAATTTGCAGAAAGCAAAGCTACAGCAGATAGCAATAATAACTATCAGCCACAGCAGCCGGTTGCATCACAGCCGACAGCACCTGCAGGAGACGGTTTTATGAACATTCCTGACAGTGTAGATGATTCAGGTTTACCATTTAACTTTTAACAGATTCGAATAGAATCTCATTAACGAAAATAGGAGGTCAAGTTATGCCATATAATAAGAGTGAAAGACCAGATTCTCCAATGAGAAGAAGAGGCGGTCGTAGAAGAAAAAAAGTTTGTGCATTTTGTGCTAACGAAAACAAGGCAATCGATTATAAAGATGTAGCTACATTAAAGAGATACGTATCTGAAAGAGGAAAAATTCTTCCTAGAAGAATCACAGGAAACTGTGCTAGACATCAGAGAGCTCTTACAACAGCTATCAAGAGAGCTAGAAATATCGCATTAATGCCATACACAGTAGAATAATCGCGAAGCACACAAGCAACGTGTGCCTGCACTACAAATAAAAAAGAAGAGCCCATCTTCATGCTTGCATGAAAAGATGGCTCTTCTTTTTTATTTGTAGCGGCTGACGCATGCTGCGACAGCCGCGTGCTTATAGACATTCTCTTCATCATTCCCCCATACCCAAAAAGTATATGATAGATGATAAAGAGAATGTCTATAAGAAGTGTTTCCATTTCTACATCTTTGCCAAGTCTTCCTGGTCCACTGTTTTCATTCCACTCCTTACCAGCAATGCGGCAACTTTGTCTGTATCCTCGTCCTTGACACGGAATACCATAAGGGCGTCATCTGTGCCTCTTGCAAGAAAGGCGTAAACGTAATCAACGCTGTAGCCGTTAGAAGCAATAACGTTCATTGCCTTAGCCATTGAGCCCGGCTCATCCGGAAGCTTAACGCCAATAACGTGTGTAAGGTTACAAATCCAATCGTTGTCTCTTAACAGAGTAAGAGTATTAAAAGGATCGTCTACAATAATACGAATAATTCCGAAATCGCTTGAATCGGCAATCTGGAATGCACGCATATCTATTTTGTGTTCGGCAAGAAAATTGGTAAAGTTTGCAATATTACCCGGTTTGTTTTCAATGAACACTGAAATCTGATGAATATACATATAAAAACCTCCTAAATTTTACGTTTATCTATAACACGAACTGCTTTTCCTTCTGAACGTGTAATTGATTTTGGTTCAACCAATTTAACCTTAGCATAAATGCCAAGCATACTCTTAAGAGCGGTAACAATATCTTTCTCCTTAGACTCAATTGAGCTAACTGTATCAGAGAACATTTCAGGTGTCATTTCAACCAGAACTTCCATAGTATCGCTATTGTTTACACGGTCAACAATAAGCTGGTAGTTGGCAGGCATGCCCTGTTTAATAAGAACTTCCTCAACCTGTGAAGGATAAACATTAACACCCTTGATAATAAGCATGTCATCTGAACGTCCCATAAGTCTGTGAATACGTGCGTGAGTACGTCCGCATTTACACTTCTCTCTTGTAATATAAGTAATGTCTTTTGTACGGTATCTGATAAGTGGAAATGCTTCTTTAGCAAAACTTGTAAATACTAATTCACCAATCTGTCCGTCAGGAACAGGTTCAAATGTGTCAGGATCAACAATTTCCGGAATAAAATAGTCTTCGCAAATATGCATACCATTCTGTTCCTCACATTCAAAAGCAACACCCGGACCTTCAATTTCAGTAAGTCCATAAATATCATAAGCCTTAATGCCAAGCCTGTTTTCAATATCAGCTCTCATATCTTCTGACCAAGCCTCTGCACCAAAAATACCGGCTTTTAATTTAATCTGGTCCTTAATTCCCCGTTCTTCAATAGATTCGGCCAAATAAGAAGCGTAACTAGGTGTACAACAAAGAATAGTCGAACCCAAATCAGTCATAAACTGAAGCTGTCTGTCAGTGTTACCTGATGACATAGGAAGTGTTAAAGAACCAACCTTCTGTGAACCACCGTTTAATCCGAAGCCACCTGTGAAAAGACCATATCCATAAGCTACGTGAACTACATCTTCATCTGTTCCACCGGCAGCCACAAGGGCTCTGGCACATCCATCTTCCCACATATCAATATCTTTCTTAGTATAAAAATCTACTACACGCTTACCTGTTGTACCTGAAGTTGAGTGAATACGTACACAATTTTTAAGAGGTACTGCTAATAAGCCGTATGGATAAGCATCTCTTAAATCGTCTTTCGTTAAAAAAGGCAACTTAGAAATATCTTTTAAAGATTTTATATCGTCAGGTGTTACACCTTTTTCTACCATTTTTTTTCTGTAAAAAGGTACATTCTCGTATACTCTTTTTACCACGTCTAAAAGTCCGTCTGTTTGAATCTGCTCAATCTTTTCACGAGAGGCAGTTTCAATTTCTTCCTGAAAATATTTTCCCATTGTTTCATTCCTTTCTGTCGTTCAAGTATAGTAATATAATTTTACAACATATAACGCTTTAAAGCAATAAAGCACAAAAAACAAAATTAACAAAAATAGCCATAAATAAATAGTAAAAATACATAAAAAAAACCAACCAAAAAAATTTTTACAAGCAAAGATGTGCTTTTTTATGGGGCAAAAAGCCTAAAAAAATTGCACAAAAGGGGGGCAAAAACGTCCTTAATAAAAACGTTTTTCCTCCCATAAAATCTAGCAATTGCAAAAATTATATGATATAGTGATTTTTAGTATAAAATATGAAAAATGAAAAAAATAGGCTATATGAGAATAAGAGGAGGAGAAACCAATGGACAACAATTTAAGGGGGGTACCTGTTGAGGGGTTTGCTGACAAAAGTCGCGAAGCGGCCGTCGAGGGAATAGTATTATTAAAGAATGAAAACAACACACTCCCATTAACAGAACAGGATAAGGTTTCAGTTTTTGGAAGACCAATGATTGAGTACTACAGAAGCGGAACAGGTTCAGGAGGAGCTGTAAACGTTGAATACGCAACAAATATTTTGGACGGATTTGAAAACAGCAACCTTAACTTTAACAGGACTATAGTTGAAGACTATAAGGAATGGTTAAAAGACCATCCATTTGATAACGGTGGCGGTGGCTGGGCATGCGAGCCATGGTTCCAGAAAGATATGGAAATCACAGCAGATTATGCAAAGAAACAGGCAGAATCAACTAACAAGGCTGTATACATTATCGGACGTACAGCAGGAGAAGATAAGGACAACGCCAACTGGGTAGGAAGCTATCTTCTTACAGATGAAGAAAAAGAAAACCTTAAGAACATAACAGAAGCTTTCGAAGATGTTTGTGTAGTTCTTAACGTTTCAAATATTATCGACCTTAAGTGGATTGATGAAGAACAGTTTAAGGGACACATCAAATCAGTAATTATTGTATGGCAGGGCGGTATGGAAGGTGGAAACGCAGTAGCTGACGCACTTTCAGGCAAGGCTACACCAAGCGGTAAATTACCTGACACAGTAGCTTATGATATTGAAGACTATCCTGCTAATGACAACTTTGGCAACGAACTTACAAATCTTTACAAAGAAGACATTTATGTAGGATATCGTTATTTTGAAACATTTGCACCTGAAAAAGTTCAATTTGAATTTGGTTTCGGACTTTCATATACAACATTTGATATTGAAACAGTATCAGCAGATGCAGATGATGAAAAAATCACATTAGAAGTTAAGGTAACTAACACAGGCGACAAGTTCTCAGGAAAAGAAGTTGTTCAGGTATATTATGAAGCACCACAGGGAGCTTTGGGACAGCCTGCAAGACAGCTTTGCGCATACGAGAAAACAGAAAATCTTGCACCGGGTCAGAGTCAGACATTAAAGATTGCTTTCGATATTAACGGAATTGCATCATATGATGACTCAGGCGTTACAGGCAACAAGTCATGCTACGTATTAGAAGCAGGAGATTACAACTTCTACGTAGGTAACAGCGTAAAAAATAATAAACTAGCTTATACATATAAAATTGAAGAACTTAAAGTAACAGAACAGCTTTCAGAAGCTGCTTGTCCTAACGATGAAAATCTTACATTAATTAAGCCAGGCAAGAGAAAAGAAGACGGAACATACGAAATTACATATGTACCATCACAGAAGCCTACAGTTGATATGGCTAAGAGAATTGAAGACAATCTTCCAAAAGACATGAAAATTACAGGCGATGTAGGAATTACATTACAGGATGTAAAAGCAGGTAAAAACACTATTGAAGAGTTCGTTGCACAGCTTACAGTTGCAGAATTAGCACAGATTGTAAGAGGTGAAGGAATGAGTAACCCTAGAGTTACAAAAGGAACAGCTTCAGCTTTTGGTGGATTAAGCGATACATTGTTTGCTTACGGAATCCCTGCAGCATGTTGTGCTGATGGCCCTAGTGGACTTAGAATGGAAGGAAAAGCTACACAGCTTCCTATTGGAACAGCACTTTCAGCATCATGGAATCCTAAGCTTGTAAGAGAGCTTTACACAATGGAAGGTCAGGAATTATACGGAAATCAGGTAGATACATTACTTGGACCCGGAGTAAACATTCACAGACATCCTTTAAACGGACGTAACTTTGAATACTATTCAGAAGATCCATACCTTTCAGGAACAATGTCAGTTGCATCAACAGGAGGTATTAAAGACGGTGGTGCTTGGGGAACAATTAAGCATTTCGCATTAAATGATCAGGAATCACATAGATTTAAGATTGACGCAGTTTGCTCAGAAAGAGCAATCAGACAGATTTATCTCAAATCATTTGAAATGGCAGTAAAAGCCGGCACAGTTAAAACATTAATGACAGCTTACAATCCTATTAACGGACACTGGGCAGCTTCAAACTACGACCTTTGTACAACAATCCTTAGAAATGAATGGGGATACGATGGTATCGTAATGACTGACTGGTGGGCCAAGATGAACGACGTTGTAGAAGGCGGCGAAGAATCAAATCAGGATACAAGAGATATGGTTCGCTCACAGAACGACGTATATATGGTTGTAAACAATAACGGCGCAGAAGTTAACTCAAACAACGACAACACAGAGGAATCAATTAAAGAGGGAAGACTTACAATCGGAGAACTTCAGCGAGCTGCAATTAACATCTGCAACTTCATTCTTTCAGCACCTGTTATTGAAAGAGAATTAGTTGACACAGACGTTGCAAAACATTACGATTCAGTTCCAAATGATCAGGCCAAGTATGAAGTATTTAACATTGAAAAAGACAATAAGGTAATGTTCAATAGCGGAGCAGAAGCAACATTGGAAGTTGAAGACGAAGGGGAATACACAATTATTGTTAACATCTCATTTGACAAGTCCAACTTATCACAGTCAACAGTAAACGTTAATGCCAACGGCACAACAATGGTAGTAATCCAGACTAACGGAACAGACGGCAACTGGATTACACAGAAGCTTTGCAAGGTTAAACTTGACAAGGGTGTATACAACTTAAAACTTGAAGAAGTACTAGCAGGAATTAAAGTTAAATATATTCAGTTTAAGAAGATTCCTAAGAAAAATAAATAAATGTAAAAAAGCATACAGTCTATTATGATTGGCTAGTCAAAGCATAGCATATAACAATTGAAAAAGGTCTGCTGGAGATATTGTTCCAGTGGGCTTTTTCTTTACTCCTTTAGAGGGGAACCTTAATGTTTGGCATATAACAGAGAAAATATGATGAAATTGTGCAAAATTACAAGAAGAATAAAAACGGTTTTATAGTGAAAACATTATAACACTAAATAATTGTATAAAATGCACAAAAAGAAGCAGACAAAATGTACAAAAAATACAGGGTAAATGCATAAAGAACAGGTCGGGCTATGAAAAATAAATAAAAAATGTACAACATAACCCATGGGTAGTTGAAAAAACCATTTCAATTTGGTAGAATTGTCTGATAAGGGATAAATAATCGAAGGGATTCGACAAGATCTTGGATGAAAGGAGAAAAAACATGAATATTTCAAAAAGGAAACAAGGAATACTCGCAATAATATGTACTATTGCGATGATTGTAACATCGATTACGGTGTACAATCCAAGGGAGGTAAAGGCAGATCCATCAGCAACAGTTGATGGAAAACAATATTCAGCAACAGTAAAAGATAGTGGAGAATGGACAGGGTTTGCTTGTCAGGGAATTTTTGATAGTGCTAGGATTCATTTTGCATGGGGAATTGCTGTAGATGCAGCTACTATTACAGCATCACTTAACGGAAATCAGTTAAAAGTAGCAGGACAAAATGCTAATGGAATGAATATTCCATTGACAGAAGTGACTAACTTAGAAGTAGGAAGTTATGATATTGTAATTAAAGCAACAACGGTAGCTTCAGAATCAGCAGAAGCAAAGGAAATATCTGCGACAGCAACGTTAAAGATAGAGAAAGTTGAGGGAACAACAGAATTGCAGAAACCTTCAGCACCAACTGGTTTAGTTGCTAATATTAATAATTTAAAAACAGATTATACAATAGCATTTGCTAATGTGGCAACAGCAACAAGCTACAAATTTTATTTAGATGGAACATATAAAAAAGATATTACCAACGGTGGTATAGTTACTATTGAAGAGTTAGGGCTTGAAGCAGGAAAGACATATAAATTTGGTGTAAGTGCAGTTAATGCAGCAGGAGAATCAGATATTACAACGATTGACGTTACAGTTCCGGGACAAGAGGAAGAAACAACAACAGGTTCATCTACAAAGCCTTTTGACCCATCAACTATTGAAGATTCAAAATGGACATTGGCTTTAAACTCAGAAACAGTATCATATTATATAGCTGATGGAAAGGCCGACAAAGTGCCAGTAAAGCCACAATTGGAAGGTGATAATTATTATATCGCATTTTCATTAGCAGCTAAGTTTAAATCTGTAACATTTGACGGAGTGTCTAAAGATGTTGAAGAGGGAGCTTTTTGCAGAGTAAAGGCAAGTGATTTGACCAGTGGTTATCATACATTAGTGGTAACAGATCACTATGGTAAAGAGTCGGTTACAATTTATTTTAAAGTAGCAAAAGAGGAAGCATACAAAGATGGAGAAGTTTTAGTTAATGAATCAAACCAAACTAAAGAAGTTCCAGCCTATACGGATGGAGATTATTGGCAGAATGAATATAACAATGCACCTGTAAAATATGTTAAGGGAAAGAAGTACGTTGCAGAAGTTGTTGTATCATCAACAGCAGCAAAGAAAATTAAAATGGTTTTCCAGAGAGTTAATATTTGGGATTTCGTAGATGCAAATCAAGGATATGAGACAAGTATTGCAGCTGGAAATAAGGTAAAGATTACATATGTATTTGAAGCTACTCAGAGTACAAACAATGGTAACTTTGATATTTATTTAGGTTCAGCTGCAGATGCAACAACTATGGTTTTTGAATCTAAGAAACTTACAACATACAATGAAGTTCCTGCAGGTGTTCAAACAGGAGTTGAAGTTATTGAAGCACCTGAAACAACAAAATACACAGTTTCAATTGATGGAAAAGAAAAACCGTACGAAGAAGGTGCAACAATTACTGTACCAACAGAAGGTCAGGGTTACTACGATGTTACTAAGAAAGTAGCTTATGCTCCAGGAACAGAACTCACAGTAAATGAAAATATGACTTTAAAGAGCATTGAATTAAATGTAACAATGACACCGGGAGCAAGTATCAGATTAGCAGCTCCAACAGGTTTAAGATTCCAGACAACTGTTACATCAGGAAATGGAATTGCTGCAGATGAAATCTTAAATTCAAAAACAGTAACAACAGGTACACTTATTACAACATTAGATTTGTACAGAACTAATGGAAACACACTTACAAAGGATAGTACTTATACTGTTCTCGATATTGCAAATGTTGGATGGTTTAATGATGGAACAAAGACAGAGACAGGAAAGTTCTGTGGTTCAATTATCAAAATCCAGAAAGAAAACTATGGTAGAAAATTTATTGCTGTAGGATATGCAACTATTAATTATTCAAATGGTGATTCAAAGACTGTTTATGCAGAAGTTACTGAAAACAATGCTAAGTCAATTAAAGGCGTTGCTGAAAAGATACAGGGAAGTGCAGCATATAATAAGTATACTCCTGCACAGCAGGGCGTCATTGACAAGTACATTAATGGAGAGGAGATATCAGAATAATGGAAAGAAGATATATAAGCCCAGAGATGGATATAATAGAATTTGACACAAATGATGTAATAACTACAAGTAGTGGTGTTGGTGGCGAAGCAGGATCGTCCGAGGTAATTAACGTAAATGGAATAACAGATTGGTCAGATTTTATTGAATAAAAAATAAACAACTTAATAATAAAACAAGCTGTGCTTTAACTCAACATTAAAGCACAGCTTATTTTTTGTCCTCATTACTATCATCTTCCCCTAAAGGTCTATAACAATGTTCAATAAATGCGAAAGGTTAAAAATCAGACAAACCAGCCGGATTGTCGACTTATTGTATGGGTGTATTACTTGATTTGAAGGGCAAAAAAATGTATACTAGTAGTTATCAGTATGAAATGGATTATAACCCCGAAGGGTACGCATTTAACCTGATAAGTTACGAAAACATAGGAGGCAAAAATGATAACATTAAGTAAAGGCGGAGCATACCTTATTGGTGGCACAGAAGTTGTAGAAACAGGTGCAGGCTCAGAAGAATTACTAAAGAACAAGTTAGGGGATAAATACCTTACAAAAGAAGATGCTGCAAAGAATACTATGGCATATGGTATTTTGAACGAACACAACACATCAGGCAACATGAACAAGCTTCAGATTAAGTTTGATAAGCTTACATCCCATGATATTACATTTGTTGGAATCATTCAGACAGCAAGAGCTTCAGGATTAGAGAAATTCCCAATTCCTTATGTACTTACAAACTGTCATAACAGTTTATGTGCTGTTGGTGGAACAATTAACGAAGATGACCATATGTTTGGACTTACATGTGCTAAGAAATATGGCGGAATTTATGTACCACCTCACCAGGCAGTTATTCATCAGTTTGCCAGAGAGATGTTAGCAGGTGGCGGAAAGATGATTCTTGGTTCTGATTCACATACACGTTATGGTGCTCTTGGTACTATGGCTATGGGTGAAGGCGGACCTGAATTGGTTAAGCAGTTACTTTCACAGACATATGACATTAATATGCCTGAAGTAATCGGTATCTACATGACAGGAGAACCTGCTAAGGGTGTAGGACCTCAGGACGTTGCACTTGCAATTATCGGAGAAGTATTTGACAAGGGTTATGTTAAGAATAAAGTTATGGAATTTGTAGGACCTGGTGTTTCTAACTTAAGCGCAGATTTCAGAATCGGTGTTGACGTTATGACAACAGAAACAACTTGTCTTTCATCTATTTGGCGTACAGATGAGAAGATTAAGGAATTCTATGACATCCATGGAAGAGTAGATGAGTATAAAGAATTAAATCCTGGCGAAGTTACATACTATGATGGAATTGTTTATGTTGATTTATCTAAGATTAAACCTATGATTGCAATGCCATTCCATCCAAGTAACACATATACTATTGAAGAATTAAATGCTAACTTGGAAGATATTCTCCACGATGTTGAAAAGAAAGCTTTAGTTTCATTAGATGGACAGGTTGATTATAAACTTACAAACAAGATTCGTGATGGAAAACTTTATGTTGACCAGGGAATCATTGCAGGTTGTGCAGGTGGTGGATTTGAAAACATTTGTGCAGCAGCAGATATATTAAAGGGAC
>OLVW01001443.1_pt1 | contig 20317 bp, 21 predicted proteins | sample 1673301 | NCBI WGS metagenome assembly OLVW01 (sample SAMEA3178941, study PRJEB25190) | human gut metagenome
ATTTTCAAATAATATAAATATAATAAGTTTTACAAACATTAAATGTTTATAAAACTTATTGAAAAAACAACTGATTTATGCTATAATTTCAATAAATTTACGGTATTCACAAAAGATATATTCTAAAACACATAATGAAAATAAGAAATCAAAAAAGTAAGGAAATGTGATAATATGATAAAACATAGCGAAATAGAAGAAATTAAAAAACTTATAAAGAATGGATTTGATTTAGAATTGATGTCTTTTGAATTAGATATACCAATTGAAGAGATTATGCAATATAAATTGGAATTAGAAAAAACAAACAAGTCTAAAACTATAAAAACTTACAGTGCTAGAAAAATAATTGATAATAAAAATAAACAAGCTCATTCAAAAATGCAACAAATGAGAGAACAATATAAAAAGCTATTTTTTAAAGTCAATAAAGTAGAGGTTAAAACACCAAAAGAATTAACAAACCAAGAAATTGAATTGATTAATTCAGTAATAACAGAAATTGAAGAAATAGTAAAAGGTATGAAAAATCTTTCTAAAAAAGAAAGAAAAAAAGGAGCTAATGTAATATTAACTAAAATAAAGAAAATAGAAAATTATCAATTAACTATTGAACAGTTAGAAAAATTGCATTCTTTAATTCAATCAGAAGAATTAGAAAAATTAAATCTAAATACAACAGATAAAATTGATTTTTACATTAATAGAACTAAAAAAACAATAGTAAAAAAATTAACAGATGCTATTGATATTGCTCAATTGCAAACAGAAGATTTACAAGAATTAAAAATTTTGGAAAAAAAGCTAACAACAAAAATGCAACAAAGTAATCAAATTTATGTAGGAGCTGTAAAAAGTAGAATTGGAAATAAAATATTGAAAATAAATCAGAAGATGGTTTTTGATAGAATTAGAAATGATGTACCTACAGATATAGCTTTTATTATTACAAAGATAGCCAATGGCACATTAGATGCTGAAATAGCAAATGAAATTATTGATAAAGAAGCTAAAAAAAGAATAGAAAAAAAACCAAAAACTAGATTTTCATTAACAGAGGAACAAGAAAAAAAACAAATATTAATACAAATAAGAACAGTTTTAATGGAACAACCAGAAAAATACCATATAGAAAATCCTAAAGTAACAATTAAACAAATGCAAGAATTGTGTGGAGGGGATTTGGAACAGTCAATAAGAACAGTTGTAAATAATTTGATTCATAGTAAAGATTTTGAAAGAGCAAAAGAGGTTTGCGATAGATTTTCTATTAAAGATAACGATAATCAAATTCCAAAATACATAAGAACATTAAAAAATGGAATAAGAAATGCAGAAATTGGCGATATTGTATTAAAAGGGCTAAATATGAGAGGAACTGAAGAAGAAGATAGAGCATATTTCGAATTAATTGAAAAAGGCTTAAAAATGGGAAATGTGAAATTAAGTTCAGTGCCTTTAGGAAAAAGTCAAGACGGTTTAAAAAATATATATTTATCTGATATTTGGGAAAATCAAGAAAAAATAAGATAATATATAGTTATATTTTTGAGAATTTACCATATAATATAATATAAAAAAATTTTATATACATTTTTTGGATAAATTCTCAAAATCTATTGACAAAAACATAGTTTAGACTTATAATAATACTTGTTACATCGCGGGGTGGAGCAGTTGGCAGCTCGCAGGGCTCATAACCCTGAGGTCGGTGGTTCGAGTCCATCCCCCGCAACCAAAAAGTTTAAAAACAAACTACTACTATTTTGTAGGTGGTTTTGCAACAACGTTATATATATAAAAGTTAGTATTAGTACTAGCTTTTATTTTTTGTTTTTAAATATAATAATAAAGCATTTACAAATTTTAAAAAGTGTAATAGTTGGTTTTAATTTAAAAATTAAAAATAAAAAACGTAAAATATTATTAAAGTATAAAATATAAAATGAAGGAGTTGTAGAAAATGATAAAACTAATACAAGTAAAAGAAACAGTAGAAGACACGAAAATAACAGAAGATATGTATTGTATAGAAGCATTGATACATAGCATTATACAGCAAATAGAATTTAACAAAGAATTAAATTACGATGATTTTAAATTTACACAAGCAGTATTTAAAAAAGTAAAAAGTGCTTTAAAGAAAGTAAATGAAGTAATAAAAATATAAAGGGGGAATATATATGCAAACACTTGAAGAAATGTTATATATTATAACAGAAGAAGAAAAAAGAGATGAAAGGGCAAAAATGGTAGATGTTGAAGGAAGTAAGTTAGAAAAAAATTTAGTAGATTTAAGTAAAATACTTGCAGAAGTAATAGACGAAATAACTAATAAAGATAGTATGCTATGTGAAGAAATAGAGTTAATAGATAAAGCACAAATGGAATGCATACAACAATTAGGAGATATATTAGAAACAATAAGAAATTATTAAAAAGGCTTAAAATAGCATATTGCGGGGTTGATATTTGTTAAAAATGGTTGTATATATAATATAACAAAATATATACAGGAGAGTGAAAAAATGGAAATAAAAGATTTAACAAATAAAAAAGAACTAGCAAAACTATATGAGTTATACGAAGAAGAACTTTACCAGAATACAGACAAAAACACAGAGCTAGCAAGAAGGACAATAAAAGAAGAAGAAAAGTTTTTTGAAACATTAACTAGTGAGCAGAAAAAGGAATTTAATAGACTATGTGAATTAAAAACATTAAATGGTGCAGAAACAGATAAAAACATATTTATTTATACATTTTGCTTAGCAGTACGACTAATATTTGAAAGTATTGATTAAAATATAACATTACTTTATTAATATAAAATTATAAAAACACAGCAATAAAAATATTATTGTTGTGTTTTTGTAAATAAGTCATTTGGCTGGCAATTTAAAATATTACACAGAGATTCTATATTATCATATTTGATAGATTTTGTTTTATTAGTAATTATATTATTAAAATTAGTATAAGAAATAGGCTTTATATTATTTAATTGATTAAATAACCAGTATTTTGATTTGTTTTGTTTTTTTAGAATTGCTAAAACATTTAATTGTAACATATAGCACCGCCCCTTTGTTTATATTTATACTATTGTATATGAGAGTGATAAAAATATTAACTTATTAAAACAACACTGATGAAAACAGTAGACAAACGAAAAATAATGTGCTATGATAGTGTTGGAGTAATAAATAAAGAAAAGGGGGTAGTGTGTATGGAAGCAATGTATATAACATTAGGTGTAATAGCAATAATTTTATTAAGTGCACTTGGAATTGTATTATATTTTTTGCCAGGTATAATTGCATATAAAAGGAAACACGCAAATAAAGGAATTATATTGATGATTAACTTTTTATTAGGTTGGACTTTTTTAGGTTGGGCAGGTTGTTTAGTGTGGGCTTTTATAGATACTGACGGAAGTAAAGCAAGTAATTTAACTAGAAACATAGGTGGTAATAAATATGAAGACTTAGGTAAATTACAAAAATTAAAAGAAAGTGGAACAATAACAGAAGCGGAGTTTGAAATAGAAAAAGCAAAGTTATTGAAATAATGGGGGAATATAAATGCTTTTATTTGATGAAGAAGAAATAATACAGATAAATAGAGTTTTAAATAAATATATTAAAGAAAATAGGAAAATAACTGAAGATAATAATATAATAGACTACTTAGACGAATGCACAGACTTTGAAAGAGATAAATATAAGAGTATAGAAAAAATTATTAGTTATTATATAAAGAATGAGGGATTTATAGATAATAGTAATTTAAAAAATGTTATGTTAGACATAGAAGATTTAAAAAGAAATGATACAGGAGTTTTTACAAAAACAAATATTATTGTAAGTATTATAACAGTATTAATTTTGCTTTATGCATCTATAACAATAGATAGTGTATATTTTTTAATAGTAATGGTATATGGATTGTTATGGGCTTATTTGAGTAGATATATAGGAATAAAAAAAGGAATATATACTGGTTATGTATGGGGTTACTTTTTAGGAATAATTGGTTTTATTGTTGTATGTGTTTTAAAGAGTGAAGATACAGAGCCACAAAAAGAAAGTAATAGTAATAAATATGAAGATTTAGAAAGATTACAAAAACTAAAAGAAAGTGGAACAATAACAGAATCGGAGTTTAAAATAGAGAAAGCAAAGTTATTGAGACAATAAAGATAATTTAATAAAAAATATGGGGGTGCCAAAATGAATAAAAAAATTATAATAGGAATAGTAATTGCAGTTGCAATAATAATAATAGGAATAATAGGTGGAATATGTTATAAGAATAGTAAAAATAATGTAGATAGTGAAGTTATTGAAATAATAAATAATTTGAATAATGGAAGTGGTTACTATGGAGATTGGAAAACAGGGTTACATATTACAAGAATAAATAAAGTAAAAAAAATAGATGTAAAATTATATAACAAATTGGATGATAATGAAGATAAATTAGATGAAAGCAGTAAGATATTTATAATGGATTTAGAAGAAAAGTTTTATGGAAATGTAGAAATAATAGTAGTAAATGGAGAAGTTACAGCAAATAGCATTTTAGGAGAAACTTATGATGAATTATGGAATAAAGATATTTTTACTAAAGATAAGATAAACATAGAAAAAATAAACGAAGAAATTAAATAGCATAAAAATTAAGGAAAAATATTTATTACAGAAATGTAGTAGGTATTTTTTTGCTTTTGAACGTTAAAATACGTTTTAACAAAACTTTAAATTACAGCAATGTAATTTGTTGAGCTAAAGATTTAAACTAAAGCAAAAACGAATATAAGCGAAATTAAATAAGTATACAACAAAATAATAGTGTACATTAATTGACAATACTAAATTTAATTGTAGAGAATTAAAAAAAATTTGAAATTTTATAAAAAATTAATGAGATGAAGGTGTTATATAATAGTAGGACACCTTTTTTTAATGCAAAAAAAGAGACAGAATTATTGTGCTGTAAAAAGTTAAATTAAACTATTTTAAAAAAACTTTTGAAATTTTTAAAAAATTTGCAAAATGAAGGTGTTATTATATAGTATAAAGTTTTTTAAAATTTGGACGTCCTAAAAAATTTTATATTAAAAAATTTAAAATGTATTTTATTTTAATATAAGTGTGTAACTTTATAACCAAAATTAACCAGTTAAATAATTGAGATTTTATGAGTTAGATTTAAAAATTTAAAGGTTAAAAACATAATGACAAAAATAAGATACAAAACAAAAATATAATATAAAAAGGAGTGAAAAAAATGTACTTTGAAATAGGAACAGATAGAGAATTAAAAGACACAGAAAATGTTAAAGTTATAAAATACAAAAATAACACAGTTGATATTACAAATATAAAACAACAAAATAAAAGTTTAGCAAATATTGTAAAAATAAACAAAGATGAATATTACAACAAAAAAACAGGAGAAGTACATAAGTACAAAAAAGATAGCAAAAGAAATATTGACGGATTAAGAAGTGCAATGAAGAGACTACAACAAATATTAAGGAATAATTTTTTTGGAAAAGAAAACGAATTATTTATAACATTAACAACTGAAGAAGTAGTTAGTAGTATAGAAGAAATAAAGAAAGCAATTACAAAGTTTTTTAGAAAGTTAAAGAGAAAATATAAATACATAGAATATGTGTATGTTATTGAATTACAGGAAAAAAGAAATAGTTGGCACATACATACTTTAGTAAAAGATTTAAAAAGCAAGAAATTATTTATTGATGCTAGGGAAATTATAAAAATGTGGAATATGGGAAAAATTAGTTGCAATGTTGAAAGAGTAGAAAAAGGAAGTGCTGAAGGTGTTATTAGGTATATGACAAAAATAAGTACAAAAGAAAATATACCAACAGGAAAACAACTATATGGAAAAAGTAAAGGAATATTAGAGCCAGAAGTTATAAGACAACAATATGGAAAATTTAAGCAGGAAAATAGAGACTATAGAAAAGTATATGAAGAAACTTTGTTGCTAAGAAGGGAAAAAGAAGGAGTAATACTAAATAGTATTAAAACAGAAAATTGGCAAAAAGTTAAAGATAAAGGCAAGACTGAGAATGGAAAAAATACATAACTATTAGGAATAACTGCAATATTAATTAGGAAAATTAGCAGAATGGTACATTAGGAGAGACAAATGTAAAAAATTGATTGTATAATATATTTGCAAAAAATAATTACAAGTATATTATACAACACATATATAAATTAATTATGAAAGCGGGTAATAAATATGAAAATAAATATAAATGAACTAGAAATAAGTAACAAACAAGTGGAAACATTAGCTTTTAATATATATAAAGATGTAAACACATTTGTTAAAAACAATAGAGAAAATTTTGATAAGTGGTTGATTTATGAACTTATTGCAATAGCACTAAAAGAGCTAAAAGAGTGAAATGACAAAAGAATATTATTAAATGGTGTTAAATAAATAGAAAAGAGGTAGAAAAAAATGAATGTAGTAATTTATGCAAGATATAGTAGTTTAAGACAAAATGACACAAGTATTGAGGCACAGTTAAAAGAGTGCTATGAGTTTTGTAAAAGAAATGGGTATATAGTAATAGGAGAATATATAGACAAGGCAAAAAGTGCAAGAACAGATGATAGACCAGATTTTTTAAGAATGATGGAAGACAGTAAGAAAAAAGAATTTGAAAGAATAATAGTATACCAATTAGACAGATTTGCAAGAAATAAATATGACAGTGCTATTAACAAAGCACGACTAAAAAAATTAGGAATAAGAGTATTATCAGTAAAGGAAAATATAACTGATGATGCAAATGGACAATTAATTGAAGGAATATTTGAAACAATGGCGGAATTTTATAGTAATGACTTAAGCCAAAAAGTAAAAAGAAATATGAAACTTAATGCTGAAAAAGGATTATTTAATGGTGGCTATGCACCATTAGGCTATAAAGTAGTTGATGTGGATTTTGGAACGTATACAAAGAAAAAACTAGTAGTTGATACCAAAACTGCCCCTATAGTTAAAGAAATATTTGAAATGAGAGCAACTGGAACAAAAATATTAGATATAGTTGACTATTTAAATAACAAAGGTTACAAAACGATACAAGGAACTGCATTTAAGAAGAATTCATTACAACAGATTTTAAAAAATAAAAGATATATTGGAACAAGTATATATAGTGGTTTGGAATTTGAAAATACAATAGAAGCAATTATAGAAAAAGACTTATTTGAACAAGTACAAGAAATATTAAAAAATAATAAACGTGCACCAGCAAAAGCAAAAGCTAAAGAAGAATATATTTTGACTGGAAAATTATTTTGTGGACATTGTAAAGAAGCATTAACTGGTACGTGTGGCACATCGCAAACAGGAAAAGTATATTATTACTATACTTGTAATGGAATAAAAAAGAAAATTTGTACTAGAAAAAAAGTACAAAAACATTATATAGAAGACATAGTTATAAATAAATGCAGAGAATTATTAACAGATAAAAATATTACTACATTAGTAGAGAAAATATATGAAATTTGTAATAAAGATAATGCACAAACTTGTTTAGTTAAAGAACTATTAAAAGAGAAAAAACGATTAGAAGAAAAAATAAACAACTTAATTATTGCGTTAGAAAATGGACAAAATATTGATATGATAAACAACAGATTAACACAACAAAGGCAAGAACTTAAATTAGTTAAGGAAAGAATATTAAATGAAGAAAAGAAATTAACAAATGTATCAAAAGTACATATAAAATATTTTTTACTACAATTAAAAAATGGAAATATAAATGATTTTAAATATAGAAAGACATTGGTAAATGTATTTATTAATAAAATATATTTATATGATAACAAATTAACAATAATATTTAATATTGGTGAACAACAAATAACAGTTAATGATATACTGTTAGATGAAATAGAAACCAATTTAAAAGAACCCCCGAGTTTGGTTTTAGAGAATAAGGGGCAACCAAAATACAAAGCATCTACTTTTAGTAGGTGTTTTTTTATTGCAAATTTTCGTAATTTAATATCTGCATAAAAACTCTCTTCCTTTTATCTAAAAACATTTATTACTGCACAAAAAGAGGGATTTTCTGTGGTACCCCCACGATCCCTCTTTTTCTATTTATTATTATTCAATTCTTTATATCTCTTAATTTTCATAGTAGAAGTTTTTTCAAACTCACCCTCTTTAATCTCAAGAGCCTTAACTGCTTTGTACGAAGTCAATTTTTTATTTACTTCTTTGATATTTTTCCAAATTACATCATAAATTTCTTTTTCAGAAAGATCTCCATGTAGTTCTTTGATTTTATCATAATCTGGAATAACCCTTGCAGTAATAATCAATTCTTTTTCTTCTCTTCTGCTATTTGCTTCTGGTTTTTTACCATAAACCATAGATTCTTTTATTTCATCTACTTTGTCTAATAGCATTTCGATTTCTTCTGGATATATATTTTTTCCGTTTTGTGTTACTATAACGTTTTTGCTTCTTCCTGTTATAAAGATGTACCCATCATCATCTATATATCCGATGTCTCCTGCATTGAAGTATCCATCTTCGTCTATTACCTTTTTAGTTTCTTCTTCATCTTCATAATATCCTAACATTAGAGTTGGTGATTTTATCAAGATTTCTCCTTCTCCGTTTTCGTTTGGGTCTTTTATTTTGATGTCTGCTTGAACTATTGCTTTACCTGCTGAGCCTACACATGGCTTGTATTCTGGTGTTAATGCTGCTATTGGTGCAGTTTCTGTTAGTCCATATCCTTGTAGGAATGTGATTCCTATATCTTCAAGCCAGTTACCAACTTTTTTGTCTATTGGAGCCGCTGCAGATACTATGATTCTTAGTCTTCCTCCTAAGTTGTCATATATTTCTTTGAATACTTTTTTCTTGATGTCTATTCCTGCTCCTTTTAGCGCGTTTGTTACTGATATCATTGTGTTTACCATTTTGTCTTTTTTGCTTTTTACTATTTTTTCATTTATTTTTTTGTATAGACTTTCTACTAATAATGGTACTGTTAAAATTGCTGTTGGATGTGCTTCTTGTAAGTTTGGTACTATGTATCTTAGTCCTTCACATACTGCTATTGATGCTCCTGTTGCCATTGGTAGTAAAAATCCTATTGTTGATTCATAGCAGTGATGTAATGGTAATACTGAGAATAGCATATCTATTGGATATAGTTTTACATATGCTGTTACTGCATTGATGTTTTCTGCTAGGTTTCTGTTGTTTAGCATTACTCCTTTTGCATTTGATGTTGTTCCTGATGTGAAGAATAGTATTTTGAATTCTTCTGGGTCTATTTCTATTTTTTCGAAACTGTTGTCTCCTGATTTTATTATTGATTTTCCTAAATCTATTAAGTATTGTAATCCAACTTCTTTGTCTTCTAGTTTGTTTTCTGATTTCATTTCAATAAAATATTCTACTTCTGGAATGTCTTCTTTTATTTTTTTGATGTCTTCTGCTTTTTTTGGTGAATATATTATTGCTGATGCTCTTGATCTTTTTACTATGTTTTCTAATTCGTTTAGTGGTAATTCTCTGTCTGTTGGTACTGCAATTCCTACTCCACATAGCATTGCCATGTATGATACATACCATCCGTATTGTGTTTCTCCAATTATGATTACTCTTTTATTTTTTAGGTTTAGGACATTTGTTAATGCCGTTCCAAGGCCAAATACGTCTTCTTTGAATTCTTTGTATGTTGTTATTTTGTATGGTGTTTTGTGGTCTGGTTTTTCTAGTATACAGTCTTCTTCTGGATATTTTTCTACTGTGTTTAAGAAAAATTCCCTTACTGTTTTGTAGTGTGTCATGTCTTCATATGGTGTTTCTCTTTTTTTCTTTAGATTCTTTTTTTCTAGTTTTTCGTAGTCTATTTCGTTTAATTCTTCCATTACGTCCATTTTCATTTTTTTGAATTTCATCTTTGGAACTTTTATGTCTCTTAATCCCATTTTTCATTACCTCTTTTATTTTTTTTCATATTATATACGATTTTGCTTATTTTTTCAAGTATTTTTTATTATAATGCTCGGTCAGTTTTTTATTTTCGGTTACTTTTTTACTGCTTTAGACTTTTATTAATTCTTTTATTTTTTCATATTTTGCATCCCCTATTCCCTTTACATTTTTTATTTCTTCTATTGTTTTGAACTTTCCATTTTCTTTTCTATAGTTTATTATTTTTAAAGCAGTTGAACTACCTATTCCTGGTAAAGTTTCTAACTCTGTTTGAGTTGCAGAATTTATATTAATTTTTTCTGTGCTTTTTGTTGATGCAGTACTGGATTTTGTTGCATTACTTGTTGTGCTTGATTTTTCATTTGTATTACCACCTGAATTTTTGCTTCCTCCTGATACTGTTTGTCCGTCTGTTTCTTTTGTTACATATGTTGTTGTTTCGTCTGTAACGTCATTTTTGTCTTTTTTATTCGGAATGTATATTTTCATTCCGTCTTCTAACACATATGCAAGATTAATTTTGTCTATAAAAGCGTTTTCCGTAAGATTTCCTGCTACTTCTATTGCTTCTGCTATTCGACTGTTTTCTGCTATTTCGTATAACCCTGGATTATGTACTTCACCAGTTATGTATACTTTTATCTTGTTTTCTACTGCTATATTTTCTTCTGTATTTGTTTCTTGTGACTGTGTGTTTGTCTCTTCAACTTCAATGTTTTCAACGCTTTCATCTTTTGTTTTGAAGTAATATGTGGTAATACCAACAATTGTTACTATTAAAATTATTAAAATTATTTTAAAATTTATTTTTTTCAATTTTTTCCTCCTTTATGTTAATTTTTCTATTGATATTTTTCTTAATTTATTATATATTAAAAGGTAGTTTTATATATTAGAAAAATTGTATAGTGTTACTAATATATATTATAAATGTTGCAATGTAGGAAGGATTAATCTGATAATGAAATTAAGAAATTTTTTTGTAATAATATTTATACTAAGTTTATTTTTAAATATTTCTGCAAGTTATGCAGATTCAAATGATGTTAATATATCGGCAGAAAGTGCTGTTCTTATAGATAGTTCTAGTGAAAAGGTTTTATTTTCTAAGGATGCCGAAAGAAAAATGTATCCTGCTAGTACAACAAAAATTTTAACGGCTATTTTGGCAATTGAAAATTGTAATTTAGATGATGTGGTAACTGTTCCATATGAGGCTATTTCTCAAATACCTTCTGGATATTCTGTTGCTGCACTTCAGGCTGGAGAGCAAATTACTGTAGAACAATTACTAAAGGTTATGATGGTTCATTCTGCAAATGATGCTGCAAATGTTCTTGCTTATCACGTTTCTGGTTCACTTGAAGGTTTTGCTGGCTTGATGAATCAAAAAGTTGCAGATTTGGGACTTGAACATACACATTTTACAAATCCAAGTGGAATGCAAAATGAAAATCATTATACTACTGCTCATGACTTGTCTTTAATAATGAAGTATTGTATGAAAAATTCAACTTTTAGAACTTTGGCAGGTTTAAAATCATGTATAATTCCTGCTACGAATAAATATGAGGAGCGTATTTTTAAAACTACTAATGATTTACTAATTTCTGATAATAGAGATGTTCAAAGTAATTATTATTATAGATATGCTATTGCTGGTAAAACAGGATATACGACTGAGGCAAAGAATTGCTTGGTTTCTGTTGCTAATAAAGATGGATTTGAGTTGATTTGTGTTGTTCTTGGTGTTGGTGTTATACCTAATAATTTGAGTGGAAAATTTTTGGATACTAAAAATTTATTTGAATATGGTTATAATAATTATGCTATTAAAAAGATTAGAGATAAAAATGCTATTGCTACACAAATAACTATATCTAATGCTACAAAAGAGACTCAAAATTTGGATTTATTGCTTTCTAATGATATTACTGTTTTGACTTCTCAAAATGCTTCAGAATCTGATTTCTCGCCTACTATTACATTAAAGGATAATTTGTTTGCTCCTATTGCTCAAGGTCAGGTGCTTGGTAAAATAACTTATACGGTTGATGGGGTTGATTATTCTTCTGATTTGATTGCTGCTAATAATGTTGAACTTTCTAGTTCATATGTATTTGCAATCCAAATTGTGTTGATTGTTATAATTCTGTTTTTACTATATAAATTATTATTTGGTGGTAATAATAAGACTAAAAATTATAAGAGAAAATCTTTTAGATTGTTTAAATAAGATTTAAAATTTTTATATTGATTCTAAATTTTATATTGATTTAAAATTTTGCCGTAACCTACATTTTTTATTTTGTAGGTTACGGTTTTTTATATTCTGGTTTTTTATATTCTGGTTTTTTAGAAATCTTTTCCTATAACTATTGTAACATCTACAGTGCTTCCAGCTACTTTATTTGTTGTTATATCGCCTTTTCCTAAAACTTGTTTAATATTTTTCAAATTTTCACTTGTAACATCTTTTTTGTTTGTTATTATTGTTTTTGCTAATGTTTTTTTACTTTTTCCTGTTTGTTTAACTGTATATCCTGCTTCTTCTAATAGTTTTTTTGCTTCAACCAATTTGCTACTATCTCCTGAAGCATTTTGTAATTCTATTTTTATGTCTGTTGGTGTTTGTTCTTCTTGTTCTGTTGTTGTGCTATTTGATGTTTTATTAGATACTGTGTTGTTTATTGTGTTTGTTTCATCACTGTTTTCTTGTGCATCTGCATAGAACATTGATTGTATTATTTTTTTTGTTTCTGTTTTGTCTGCTACAAATATACTTACCCCATTTGTTTTTGAAATATCTGGTGTTGACCCTGGCAATGTTGCTGATGTAATGTTTTCTGAGTCTAATTCTACTGCATATGGAATGTAGTCTTTTGCTAATGATAAGTTTATGTTTGTTTCTACATTTTTGTGTGCTATTTCTAGTATTTGACCTATTTTAAATATGTTGCTTGGTTTTAATGTTTGTTTTAGTGTTGCAATTATAAAGTCTCTTTGTGTTCTCATTCTACCAAAGTCGTTGTCTCCGTATTCTGTTGGGTATGATGTTTGTCCTACTCCTCTTTGGAAGTTATTATGTCTAAAGCGTAATAATTGTTCTGCTTTTGCTCCATCTATGTGTTGTTCTCCTGCTTTAAGGTCTATATGTAAATCTTGTGATGTGTCATCATATTTCATGTCAATTGGTACATTAAATTCTACTCCACCAATTGCATCTACTAATTTGATTAATGCTTCTGTTCTTACTACTACATAGTATTCAATATCTAAACCTGTTAATTTGTTTACTGCTTCTAGTGTTTTTTTTGGTGTTTTGTTTATGTTATATAGTGAATTGATTTTTTGTGATGCAACTGCTCTTTTTGTGTTTGTTCCAGTGAATGTGTCTCTTGGTATTGATAGTAAGTTTGCTTTTTGTGTGTTTGGATTATATGATGCAACCATTATTGTGTCTGTTAATTCTGCGTCAATATCTGTACTTACTCCTAATATTAATACTTTTATTTCTTTTAAATCTTTTTTGGTGTTTTCATCGTGTCCCACTACTGTTGCTAGCATTCCGCTTAAGCCTCCACCGTTTTTTATTGTTCTATATGTGAACCATCCTATTGCTATTAATAATATTATTACAATAACTAGTAATACTTTTTTCCATCCTTTTTTATTTTTTCTATATTTTTTTTCTCTTGTTTTTGCATGTTTATTTTTTTCTTTTGTTTCTTTTTTTTCTTTCAAAATAACCACTCCTAAATTTTTAAAAATCATGATATAAGTATAGCAAAAATATAAAAAAAACGCAATAAATTTGCGCTTTTTTGTTTAAATTTTTATTATTTTTTCATATATATTTTTTGTTATAAATGAGTTTTGTATATTTTCGTTTATGCTACTTTCTGGATTTATTTTTGCTACAACTCCCATTATTACTGCTATTACAAATACTATTATTATTCCTCTTAATATTCCATATGCAAGTCCTCCAACTTCGTTGAATTGTTTTAGTATTGGTAAATTTGCTACAAAACCTAATAGTGTTATTACTACGCTTAATGCTATTTTTACAAGTATGAATAATACTATTGCTGTTACTGCATATATAATTTCTCTGGCTATTTTTTCTGCTTGTTGTGGCAATATTTCGTTTTCTACCTGCTCTGCTACTTGATTTGTTACTTGTGTTGATATTTTATTTTCGTCTTTTTTTTCATCATCTTTGTTTATTGCTTTTGATGCATTGGTTATTATTGTATTTTTTAAATTTGCTTCTAATTGTGTGTTTTTTATTATGACACCTGCTATTGGTCTATATAAAATTAGTGTTATAACTATTGCAATTATTCCTGCAAATAGTTTTGCTCCTAATTTTACTAATCCTTTTTTGTATCCTAAAAATGCTGAAAGTATTAATATTACTATTAAAATTATATCAATTATTATTCCCATATTTTTTCTTGTATAGTTTCCTATACTCCCCTTTCTTTATAAATCTATAATTTCTATATTATCTCTATATATTATTCCTGCTATTGAGTTTGATAGAACAATGCTTGTTATTTCTTGGTCTGCTTTGTATTTTTTTACTAGCCATCCGTTTGTATTTATAAAGTCTACTTCTGACCCTAAATTTAATGCTATAATATTTCCACTTGTGTATATTTCTTTTGTTACTAACTCTGCAGTGTATAATGATGTGCTTTTATTTTCTGAATTTATTATGCTTACCGCTGAGTCTGCTGTAAATAGTCCTGATGATTTTTCTTCTATTGTCATTGATGCATTGTCTAAGTCTATTGATGCAAATGATATTTTTTTGTCTTTAAATTCTTGCATTGTTTCTACTGTTTGGTCTGTTTTTATTTCTGTTATTTTGTCTGTATACATGCATAATAGTTTGTTTTTGTCTTGGTATTTGATGTTTGTTATTAGGTCGTTTTTGTCTGCTTCATATATTTTCTTTATTGCATTTTCTGAGTTGTTTTTTGCATCATCTATTGACATTACTTTTACATTTGATTGTATCATTGTTCCTGATGTGTCTACTTGTGCTATTGCTAGGTATTTGTTGTCTTCTGATATTGATGTTGCTACTGCTCTTGTTGATGATAAGAATGTTTTGAATAGTGCATTTCCTTGGCTGTCGAATAGTTGTATTACTGTTTTGTAACTTGTGTCTACTATTGTTACTGCTACATATCCATTTTTGTTTATGCTTATTTGTGATATGTTTCCTTCTATTTCTCTTTCCCATAATATGTCTTTGTCTGCAATTAGATATATTTTTTGTCCTTTTTCTTCTGCTACTGCTAGGTATCGGTTTGATTGGTTGAATATTGGTTTGGATATTTCTAGTGTTAGTTCTTTTTCTTCTTTTCCTGCATTGTTGTATATTTTAAAGTTGTTTTTGTTTAGTATTCCTATGTATTTGTTGAAGGCGTATATGTTTGAGTTGTTTTCGTCTTCTATTTCTATGCTTGTTAGGTTGTTTTGTGTTTTTTCTTTTTGTAGTATGTTTTTGTCTATCCATGTTCGTGCTTCTTTGTTGTTTATGTATGTTATTGTTATTCCTGCTATTGCTGCTACTATTATTAGTGTTATTATTGTTATTATTATTTTTTTCTTGTTTATCTTTTTTTCTTTTGGTTCTTCCCAGAAATCTTTCATGTGTTTTCCTCCTTTGTTTGCTGGTTGTTTTTTTCTATTTATGTTATATCAGTTTTTGGTTTTTTTTGCAATATTATTGTGCTTATTTTTTATATAAGAAAAATTTTTTTACAAAATATGACATTTTAACGACTTTCTAATTTGCAAAAAATCTGTATAATCTGTATCAGTCCAAAAACACCCAAAATTGGATAAAGGAAATTCACCAAATTAGAAAAACCGAAACCAGAAAAAATAACAGAACTAATACACATCAAAATCGATATAGTATTAAAACCCCTTTTATTATTCACAACATTTTTTAAAAATCCCATTCCCAAAGAAATTGCAGTGGTAAAAATAGAAATTAAAATAATAATTCCATATATTTTCTTAATTCCCGGCCAAATGTTGTTTATAGCATATACTGCAGGCATTTGCAACTGTTTAATATCTACGTCTACATTAATCAGAAAAAGAAAAATAACACTTAATAAAATAATCATAATTATGCTAACAAGAATCGAAATGTATTTTATGTTTTTATTTTTTAAAATGAGCTCTTTTATGGAAATCAAAATCGGTATTAGTAAAACACAGTTGTAACTTGCATACAAGATGCTTGTTATAAACCAATTTTGAAGTAAACTTTCATTTTTTTGTGAAACTATATAGTTGTTCAAAGTGTTGATATCTATATTTTGAATATTTACTATTCCGTATTACTAATACTACTGCTATTAAAATTGGAATTAGTATTTCATTTATTTTTACAATTCCTTTTATGTTTGTTTTAAATAGAATTACACATAAAAAGGCCAAAATGCTACTTCCAATAAAACTGTTTAAATTTATTTCTTGTTCTAAATATGCTCCAAAGCCTGCTATCATTACATAAAATGATATTAAAATGAATATGTTTATAATTGCGTTTATTAGTTCTTTTAATTTTTCTTTTTTTATAAAGTAGTCTAAAAATCCTTTGTAGTTTTCTATGTTGTTTTCTTTTGTTATTTTCAATGTTTTATATATTGTAAATCCTATAATTCCACTTGATATTATAATTCCTAATATTCCTTTGACTCCATATGAATAAAAAAATATATAAACTTCTTGGCCTGATGCAAAGCCTGCTCCTATCAATGTTCCTATTATGACAAATACAACTTTTAAAATACTCATAAAAAATAAGCCCCATATTATTTTATGGGACTTGCTTTATTTTTATGATTATTTTTTTCTTCTTCTAACTCTCCAAACTATAATTCCTATAGCAATTATAAATAGTGGAACAAATGTGATTATTCCTAAGATAATTCTGTTTTCTTGTTCTGTTGCAGTATATGTTACTGCTCCAGTACTCTTTCTTACAGTGATATCTTCTTCTCTATTTGATAAGTATGCAATTGAGTTTAGAACTAAATCTTTATTTTGTCTATATGCTACCATTGGAGTTTGTGTTGACTGTGTTAGTTGATAGTCTGATACGAAGTAATTTTCTCCATATATGATTAATTTTGATTTTACTTCTTTTGTGTCTGTTTCTTCATTTGCTTCGGTTACTGTTTTGTCAAATTGGGCTCCTACTAAGAATGCTCCTTTTTCTTCTCCGTCTTGTGCAGAATTTGATTGATTTTCAAAGTTTGTTCTAAAATAAGCCTTTTCACTTGTTTTTACTAATGCTGTTTTTGTTATGTTTAGACTTTCTAGTTCTTCGTCACTTGCTACATTTATTTTTGTTGCATTTATAAATATAACTCCTTCTGAATTATATAGTTTGTTTGTTGCATCTGCATATTGTATTTCTGGCATAATTAGGTCTGGTGAATTTGATACCATTTTGCTTGAGTCTGTTTCTCTGATTATTCCTATTTCAAATGGTTTTACGCCATATAAAGCCAATATTTTATTAACATTTGGCAAGTCTACTTGTTTTGCTAGTGCTGCGTTTAACCATAAGATGTTTCCGCCTTTGTTTATATATTCTGTAATCGCATTTGTTGCTACGTCGTCAAAATCTTTTTCTGGTGATGCTATTACTAGAGTGTTGCAGTCATCTGGTACTTTTCCTGTTGATAGTATGTCTAATGTTTCTACTTGATTTACTTCATTTTGTAAATACATATTTAAGTATTGCATTCCACTTTTTAGTGTAAATGAACTATATCCACTTAAGAAATATACTTTTGGTAATTCTTCTACTGATACTGTTCTTATTGCTGCTGTTAGTTTTTCTTCTGCTACGTTTACTGATTCTCCTGTTGATTTGTCATATGTGTATAAATCACTTGAAGCGAGTACTTTGTAGTTGTCTCCAGATTCTACTATTATTCCATTGCTTGATGTTTCGATTCCATATTTTTGTACTAAGTCTGGTCTACTGTCTTGTGTTACTGCTTCTACTTTTATTTTGTCATTTACTTTTGTATATTGTTTTGCTAGGTCAAGTGTTGAGTCATCATCTGAATATCCAACAAAATAAATGTTTATGTCTTTGTCTATGCCTTTTACTTTTTCTTTGCTTTCGCTTGTTAGTGTAAATAATTTGTCTTCTGTTAGGTCAATTGGTGTTGGATTTATTTTTTTCATTAATACGCTTATTCCAACGAATACTGCTAGTATTATTACTACTAATAAGAATGTTTTTGTTCCATTTATTAGCCATCTTTTTTTGATTGTTTCTATAAATTTATTTGGTTTCTTTTCTTTTTTGTTGTCGGCTTTGTTCTTTTTTGCTTTTTTGTCTAATTTTTCTGCTGCTTTTTTTGCCTTTTTTTCTTCTTTGCTTAATTTTCCTGTTGTTTTTTTCTCTTCTTTGCTTAGTTTTTCTGTCTTTTTATCTTCTTTCACTTTTTTACCATTCCTTTCATTTATGTTATTAATTTGATTTTTTCAAATCTTCTCTTTACTATTTTACACTTTTTCTTCTTTGCATTGTTGTTATTGTTAATAATAAGCATGTAATTGTAAATGTTAAAAATGTAACTGTATTTGCTATGTCAATTTGTCCTTGTGTATATTTGTAAAACATATTTATGAAAGAAAAACCTTCTAAACTTGAATTGAATTCTGGTAGAACCCATGTTATTATGAAAAATCCTATTGAGATTATTCCAGCTATTATTTGGTTTTCTGTTAAACTTGATGTTAACATTCCAAATGAGATATATGACATTACAAATAATAAAAATCCTAGCATGGTTGCAAATGTTGTTGTTAGTTTTGGTACCCCGTAGTGGCATAAAATTCCAAAGTACATAAATGTACATAATTCTGTTATTATTACTATTAATAGTGCTGCTATAAATTTACCTAATACTATTTTTGTTATGCTTACAGGTGATGTTAATAGTAGTTGTTCTGTTCCTGTTTTTCTTTCTTCTGCAAATGACCTCATTGTTAGTAATGGTATTATAAATGCTAAAACAAGTATTGTTGGTAATGTATAATAAATGTATTCAAAGTTTACATTTCCAGAGCTTACTACACTAAAGAAGAATGATATACTGAATGCTATTAAAAATACTCCAATAAATATGTAACCAATTGGTGTGTAAAAATATGATTTAAATTCTTTTTTGATGACTGCCCACATTATTTTTCTCCTCCTTCTATTAATTTCATAAATGCATCTTCTAGTGTTGTGTCTGCTTTTTTCATTTCGAATATTGTTATGTTTTCTTTTGCAAATTCGTTAAACACTATTTTTCTTAAATCTACATTTTTTTCTGATTCTAGTACATATTGTTTTGTACCGTCTTCGTTTTCTTTTATTAATTTGATTTCTTTTATTTCTGGTATTTTTTCTTTTATTATTTCCATTTTGTTTTCTGTGTCTTCAACTGTTACATATGTTGTGTTGTTGCTTTCTACTTTCTTCTCTAGGTTTTCTGGCGTGTCAATGGCAACTATTTTTCCTTTATTTATTATTATTACTTTGTTACAGATTTGACTTACTTCTGATAATATGTGTGAACTTAGTATTACTGTATGTGTTTTTCCTAGTTCTTTTATTAATGCTCTTATTTCTGTTATTTGTTTTGGGTCTAGTCCTACTGTTGGTTCATCTAATATAAGGATTTTTGGTTCTCCTACTAGTGCCCCTGCCATACTTACTCTTTGTTTGTATCCTCTTGATAGGTTACGTGTTAATTTTTTTTCTACATCTTTTAGGCCTGTTTGTTCTATTATTTTTTCGACTTTTTCTTTTCTTGTTTTTCTGTCTACTTTTTTTAGTTCAGCCATGTATGTGACAAATTCTTTTACTGTTAGGTCTGAATATAGTGGGACTCCTTCTGGCATGTATCCTATTTGTGCTTTTGCTTTTTTGGGTTTTTTTGATATATCATATCCATTTACTATTATTTCTCCTTCTGTTGGTTCGATATACCCTGTTATCATGTTCATTGTTGTACTTTTTCCTGCTCCGTTTGGGCCAAGTAGTCCTATTATTTCACCTTCTTCTATTTTGAAGTTGATATTATCTACGGCAGTAAAGTTTCCGTATTTTTTTGTGATGTTTTTTACTTCAATCACGAGAAATTCCTCCTTACATTTTTATTTTCCGTAAGACTTTTGTCTTGCTTTGTTGCTACTATAATATCATTTTGTTTTTTTGTTGTAAAGTTTTTCACAA
>OLVW01001453.1_pt1 | contig 20239 bp, 17 predicted proteins | sample 1673301 | NCBI WGS metagenome assembly OLVW01 (sample SAMEA3178941, study PRJEB25190) | human gut metagenome
AAGGGTCGGGCCCATGCCGATCCAGAATTCGTTGACCTGCACACCGCCGCGTTTTGCGGTGATGAAATGTCCGAACTCATGCACGATGACCAGCACGCCGAAGGCGAGGATTGCCAGAATGATTTGCAGCAAAGCGTAGCTCCTTTCGGTCAGCCGAGCACGATCTCGCGCGCGGCTTTGTCCGCCGCCAGAACGTCGTCCAGCGTGATGTCCTTCTTGTACGGAATGGTATCGAGTGCGTATGCAACGCGCTCTGCGATGTCGGTAAAACCGATCTTACCGTTCAAAAACAGACCGACTGCGGCCTCATTTGCACCGTTGAGCACAGCGCCGCGGTCGCCCTTGAGGGAGGCGGCGTGCTTTGCCAGATTCAGCGCCGGAAACGCCTCATAGTCGGGTGCATAGAACGTCAGCTTTGCGACCTCCGCGAGCGACATGCGCGGTACCTTGCACGGCACACGCTGCGGCCACGTCAGCGCCAGCTGGATCGGCAGGCGCATATCCGGCAGGCCAAGCTGCGCGATTACCGCTCCGTCCGCAAACTCCACCGCCGAGTGCACGATGCTTTGGCGCTGCACCACGATCTGGATCTTCTCCGGCGGCAGGCCGAACAGCCACACCGCCTCAATGAGTTCCAGACCCTTATTCATGAGGGTGGCGGAGTCAATGGTGATCTTGGCCCCCATGTTCCAGTTGGGGTGCTTGAGGGCATCCGCCTTGGTCTTGGTGCGCAGTTCCTCGGTTTTCATGCCGAAGAACGGCCCGCCGGACGCCGTGAGCAGGATCTTGGTCAGGCTGGGGGCGCTCTCCTTGTCCTGCAGGCACTGGAAGATGGCCGAATGCTCGCTGTCCACGGGCAGCAGCTTCACGCCGTGCTGTGCCACCGCCCGGGTGACCAGATGGCCGCCGGTGACAAGGCTCTCCTTGTTGGCCAGGGCCAGATCGTGGCCGCTCTCGATGGCAGTCAGGCTGGCACCCAGGCCCGCAATGCCCACCACACTGTTCAGCACCACGTCCGGGCCGTCCAGCGCGGCCAGCTCCCGCAGGCCCTCCGGGCCGGTGAGCAGCCGGGGCGCACCCGCCCGGCCGGACAGCGCGGCATCCAGCCTTGCGGCGGCATCCGGGTCGGTCATGCAGACGTATTTCGGGTGGAATTCCTCGATCTGCTGCAGGATCTTTTCCACATGGCTGTGGGCCGACAGGCCGAACACCTCATACCCCTGTGCCCGGATCACATCCAGGCTCTGGGTGCCGATGGAGCCGGTGGAGCCCAGCAGCGTAATTTTTTTCGACATGGCACGTTCCCCCTTTTTTACTTGTAGAACACCGCCGTGATGACCATGGTCACGAAGGGCGCAATGAACATCACGCTGTCAAAACGATCCAGAATGCCGCCGTGGCCCGGGAAAATGGTGCCGTAGTCCTTGATGCCGCACTGGCGCTTGACCACGCTGGCAAACAGGTCACCATAAATGCCCAGCACCGCCGCCACACAGCCCAGCAGGGCAATGATGACGTACATCGACACGCCGATGTTGGAGCGGGTAAAGGCCTCCATGCGGTCGGCGGCCACCGAGTAGATCAGGGTCGCCACCACACCGAACACCATGGTGCCCAGCACGCCGCCGATGGCACCCTCCACGGTCTTTTTGGGGCTGACCACCGGGCACAGCTTATGCTTGCCGAAGGCACGGCCCGCAAAGTAGGCGCAGGTGTCGCCGCCCCAGGCAAAGCAGAGGATGAGCAGGATGAAGAACACGGCATCGTAGCCGAACTGCTCCACCGGCAGCAGTTCCTTGAGCCGGATAAAGGAGTAGAAGCAGAAGATCACGATGCCCGAAAACACGAGCAGACCGCTGGCCTTCTGGTAGCTGATGGTGCCGTTCCGCACCACCAGATAGATGGCGTAAAAGGTGACCAGCACAAAGGACACCGGCATGACCAGACGGCGCATGACCATGTAGTTGGAGGTCATCACCAGCAGGGTATACGGCACCAGTGCCGCGTACATCAGCCAGTCCTTTTTGGTAAAGCCCAGCGCATTGTAGATCTCGTGGATGGCAATGAGCGTGATGGCTGCAATGACCAGATTGAAGATCAGCGTGTTGAAGGTGAACATGACGCCAATGAGGACGATGATGCCCACAATGGCTGTGATAATGCGTGTTTTCATAGGTTGGCTCTCCTTTGTTCTGCCGGAAGGCACTCCCCTCTTGCGGGTGCCGCACAACCCGGGGAACGGTCGGGTATTCCGGTCCCTGCGCCGTGCACAGGATATTTTGGGTGTAGTTGCTGCCTTACAGCCCGCCAAAACGGCGGCTGCGGTGGTTATACTCCTCAATGGCGGCGTCCAAGTCGGCACGGGTAAAGTCCGGCCACAGAACGTCCATTTCCACCAGCTCTGCATAAGCGGCCTGCCACAGCATGAAGTTGGACAGACGCTTTTCTCCGCTGGGCCGCAGGATAAAGTCCGGGTCCTTCTGCCCGGCGGTGTACATGGCATCGCTGAGCATCTGCTCGGTGATCTCTTCCGGCTTCAGCTGCCCGGCTGCGGCCTTTTCCGCCAACTGCTGCGCGGCCCGCACGATCTCCGGGCGGCCGCCGTAGTTGATGGCAATGTTCAGGGTCATGCCCGTCTTGACCGACGATTCAGCTTCCAGCTTGTTCATCCGCTGCTGCAGCTTCTCGTCCAACACGGTGCGGTCGCCCATGAATTTGATGCGGATGTTGCGGTTCTTGTAGTCAAACCCCTTCAGCAGGTATTCGCCGAACAGCCGCATGATGGCGTTCACTTCTTCCAGCGGGCGCTTCCAGTTCTCGGTGGAAAAGGCATAGAAGTACACCGACGAAACGCCCAGCTCGTCGCAGTAGTCCGCGATATCGCTGAACACCTCGGCGCCTTTTTTGTGCCCGGCGGTGCGGGGCAGGCCCCGGTTCTTGGCCCAGCGGCCGTTGCCGTCCATGATGATGCCGATGGACAGCCCCTCCGCAAACTCTCTGGGATGTGCCATTTGCTCCTCCCGGCAGCATTGCTGCCCTGAAAAAAGTGCCGCGCACCACAGGCGCTGCTTTTTTGAAAAGCGGCTCCCCCACCAGCGCACGACACCTTACATTGTTGTTCTGCTCAGCGCAGCCGGATCAGACGGACATGATCTCCTTCTGCTTTTCTTCCACGGCAGCGTCGATGTTCTTGATATACTTGTCGGTCAGCTTCTGGACATCCTCTTCCATGGTCTTCTGGCTGTCCTCGGTCAGCTCACCGGCCTTCTTCATGACCTTGGCCTTGTCCATGGCGTCGCGGCGGATGTTGCGCACAGCCACCTTGGCCTCCTCGCCCAGCTTGGAGACTTCCTTGGCCAGCTGCTTGCGGCGCTCCTCGGTGGGAGCCGGGAAGTTCAAGCGGATGGTCTGGCCGTCGTCGATGGGGTTGATGCCCACGTCGCTGGCCATGATGGCCTTGCTGATGGCACGCAGCAGGGTGCGGTCCCAGGGGGTGATGGTCAGGGTGCGGGCCTCGCTGACAGCCACGGATGCCACCTGCTGGATGGGGGTGGGCGCGCCGTAGTAGTCCACGGTCACCTTGTCCAGCACAGCGGGGTTTGCACGGCCTGCACGCACAGCGGCCAGCTCGCGGCCCAGGTGCTCCACCGAGCTCTTCATCTTTTCTTCGTAAACCTTGGTGTTGCTGCTCATTGTTGTAGTCTCCTGTTCCTGTTGATATATTCGGTGGGCAGAGTGCACCGGGCAGCCCCGCCCTTCATTGTATGTTTCTGCGCAGAAGGCTATACGCGGTCAGCCCTCATACACCAGCGTGCCCACGTTCTCGCCCTGCACAGCCTTTGCAATGTTGTCCGGGTCGGCCAGATCAAACACCAGGATGGGCAGCTTGTTGTCGCGGCACAGGGTGGCAGCGGTGCCATCCATGACGGCCAGCTGGTCCTCCAGCACCTTGGTGAAGGTGAGGGTATCGTACTTCTTGGCGTCGGGGTACTTGTGGGGGTCCTTGTCGTACACGCCGTCCACCATGGTGGCCTTGAACATCACATCGGCGCTCACTTCCACGGCGCGCAGGGCCGTTGCCGTGTCGGTGGAGAAGAAGGGGTTGCCGGTGCCGCCGCCAAACACGGCGATTTTTCCCTCGTCCATGGCGCGCAGGGCGTCTTTGCGGGTAAAGGGCTGTGCCACCTGGGGCATGGTGATAGAGGTGAACACCTCGGTGGGCACGCCCAGCTGCTCCAGCTTGTCGGAGACGGCCAGAGCGTTCATCACCGTAGCCAGCATGCCGATCTTGTCGGCCAGGGTGCGCTCCATCTTGCCGCTGGAACGGCCGCGCCAGAAGTTGCCGCCGCCAACCACGATGCCGATCTGTACGCCCAGCTCGTGTGCTTTCTTCACGCCGCCGCAGATCGCGTCCATGGTGGGCTCGTCAAAACCCATGCCCTTTTCGCCGCCCAGTGCTTCGCCGCTGATCTTCAGAAGGATACGCTGATATTTCAATGCCATAATCCAAACACCACCTGTTTTTATCTTCCGTCAGGGCATAGGCATACCCTGGCATTTTTTACTATAGCTTATTTTACAATAAAACATCCATAAAGTAAACAGGAAATCTGCGCGGAAATCCGGAAGCTTTTATGAACGGCTGCGCAGACCGCGCAGCAGCTGCTTCATTCCGAGCGGAATGCGGCGGCTTTCCACCGCTTTCTGGATGGCTTTGTTGTGGGTCCACAGATCCAGCCGCTTTTCTGTGAGCCACGGCAGCGCGGCATCCGGCTGTTTTGCCAGTGCCGTGGCGAAATACCATGCCCGCATCATATTGATATAGTATTCCGTGCTGCGCACATCGGCCACCCATTCCAGATATTCCGGCCGGAATGCATCATCCAGATAATAGCGCATCAGCATCTCCATGCCATAGCGCACGGTGTACACCTCGCCCGAATCCAGCCAGCGGCGAATGGGCACCAGCAGTTCCTTCTTGTGCTTTGCAAACACTTTGGGGCAAAAGCAGTCACAGGTGGCCCAGTTGTTGATGTAGGGCAGGAACGCTTCCGTTTCAGCCAGCGCCCTGTCGTAGTCCCGGATAAGTTCGATCAGAAACGCGTGGAGGTTGTTCTCTTCGTAGTATCCATGCGGCAGGGCCTGTAAAAACACCTCTGCCTGCGCTGTGCCCGCGAGCTGTTTTGCCAGCCTGCGCAGAGCCGGAACGCGCACGCCAATCACCGTTTCCGGCGGCACGGTGGGCATCAACGCACTGTGAAAGGTGCGGTATGTTTCATCCTGCAAGGCAAACAGCTGCGCACGAATGATCTCTGCTTCCGGCTCCATCCTCTCTCCCTCCGTTCTTTTCTATTGTAGCAGAGCCGTATGGAAAAGCAAGGCCGTTCCGGCATTCTTTTCCGGTGTTTTAAGGAACATACAAAAATTGGGCTGGACATTTGTGCCGGAACATGCTATAATATCGTTCGTAAATGCGGGCATCGTACATCGGCTAGTATATCAGCCTTCCAAGCTGAGGAGGTGGGTTCGATTCCCATTGCCCGCTCCATTAAAAAGGCACGCTGATTTGTCTGGAATCAGCGTGCTTTTCTTATTATTTACCCCACTTTTTACCTCACATAGCAAAACAGCAGGCAGCTCCCGCAAAAAGGAGCTGCCTGCTGTTGTTTTTCATTCTGTCAGGCCCAGGGCTGCAAACTCTCTTGCAAGGCCGTCCTCGTACACGGTGGGGGCGATGCGGTCGCACAGCTGCTTCAGCCGCTCCGAGCCGTTGCCCATGCACACACTGATCCCGGCGGCCTGGGTCATCTGCAGGTCGTTATCGCTGTCGCCAAAGCCAATGGTATCTTCCTGCGGGTGGCCCAGATGTCGGCAGATGGCCCGGATGCCGGTGCCCTTGTCGAATTTGCGGTTGATGAGCTCCCCGTTCACCATGCCGTCATCCATGGTGTCCAGATTGCTCTCGCAGAACACGAACTGGTCCTGATACAGCCGCTTGGCCTCGTCCAGATCGCGCAGGTGCTCAGCAATGTACACGATCTTGTAGATCGGCTGGCCGTCGTACCGGCTCAGCGGGGTCAGGCGCATGCCGTCCTGCATAGCCTTGCGCCAGCGGGCTGCTTCGCTGTTCAGCGGCTTGTCCGGCGTGTCGGCGGTAAACTTCCAGCGTGCGGTCATCTTCGGCCCGGCAAAGGTATCGTCACGGGACTCCAGCGTGTAGTCCACGCCGTGCTGCTCCAGCACGACGCTCAGGCCGCTGCACTGTTCCGGCTCCATGGGCAGGTCCACCAGCACCTGCCCGTCACAAAGCACATAGCCGCCCGCGCTGCAGATGGCACCGTCAAAACAGCCGTACTCCAGCAGCGGCGCGGTCATGCGCAGGTTGCGTCCGGTGCACAGAAACAGCTTGTGCCCGTTGGCCCGGGCCGCCCGCAGCGCCTGCAGGGTGCTGTCCGGGATGAGCATCTCCCCCGGAGGCAGCAGGGTGCCGTCAATGTCCAAAAAGATCAGCTTACGGTTCATGCGTCCTCCTTTATCCGGATCGAACCACGGTCCACCACGCTGTAGCCCAGGGTGGTCTGGCGGACGGGGCCGCCGTTTTCCGGGTGCTCCAGCATCTGCAGCAGCATCCGGGCGGCTTCCACACCCACCTGTTTCTGATAAAAGCGCACGGTGGTCAGACCCGGCTCCACAACGCCGCCCACCCAGCTGTCGCCAATGCCGGCCAGACTGACCTGGGTGCCGATGGCGCGGCCTGCCGCCCTGAGTGCCCGCATGGCCCCCAGCGCCACCGTGTCGGTCACGCACACCACGCCGTCCAGATCCGGGCAGCAGGCCAGCAGCTCGTTCATGCAGCGCTCGCCCTCTTCCATGGTAAAGGCAGAGCAGCACAGCCGGGGCAGCTTGTCGCCGTCCAGCCCGGCAGCGTTCAGGGCGTCCTGCACACCCTGACGGCGCGCAAGCCCGACGGCCTGATCCTTCTCGGTGCCGCCGATGTACGCCAGCCTGCGGTGCCCGCAGGCCAGCATCCGCTGGGCCAGCTCCCGGGCCGCACTGCGATCATCGTTGTACACGCAGGGCACCTCCGGGAAGCGCTGCCCGGTGACCACCAGCGGCACCCGGCAGGCCTTGAAGGCCCGGGCCAGCTGAGGGCTGTAGTAGCACCCCAGCAGGATGATGCCCGCCACATGGTTGCGCTGCATGGCGGTCAGGTAGCCAAGCTCCCGCTGCTCGTCCAGCTCGGTGTTGCCCAGCAGAATCAGGTAGTTCTGTTGATCCAGTTCGCTGGCGATGCCGGCGGTGATCTGCCCCACCGACTGGGAGCTGATGCTGGGGGCAATGACCCCGATCTGGTTCACCCGGCCGGTGCGCAGAGTCTGCGCGGCGGCGTCCGGGCGGTAGCCTGGTTTTTCCACCACTTCCCGGATGGCTTCCCGCTTCTGTTCACTGAGCGGCCCGCCGTTGAGATATCGGCTGACTGCCGCGCTGGACACGCCAGCCATTTTTGCAATGTCACTGATGGTCATGGGGCAAGTTCCTCTCACACGCTCTGCATCCCGCAGATTGTAAACGTTTTCATTTTCTATTATAAACCGGCCTGCACCGTCCCGCAAGGGGTGCAATGGCCTGTTTTATTGCAGCGGCATCCCCAGTTTTTGGCAGTCCTGCACAAATCCGCTTGCATCTGGCAAGCAGAATCCAACTCTTTTTTGCTATTCCGGCGGGCAGCCCTTACAGGACACCCATGTGCAGTGCCCGCAGCAGCAGGCCCAGCACCAGCACCACCAGCAGCAGGGTCAGGATGGTCCTGTTCCCGGTGCGCTTCTTTTTGGGGCTGCGGCGTGCCGGGGCGCTGCGCTTGCGGGCAGCCGTGCGGCTGTTGTTCGACGCTTTCCCGCCCGACGTCCTGCTGCCGGTACGGGCCGCAGGCTTCGCCGCTTTGCTCTGGCCGCGGGTGTTGTCGGCCGGGCGGGCCGCTTTCCGGGCACCGCACTGCTCCAGAAAGCTCTCGGCCTCCCGGTAATACTGGGCCAGCTCGTTTTCCCGGAAGGCGGTGTCCGCATACCCTTCTTCCAGGCTCTCGATGGCCTCATTGAACAGCAGTGCGGCCTGCGCTGCATCCTGCGCGTCGGCGGCGTGGGCCGCCTCGTTGCGGGCGGTGCGCACCGCGTTGCAGGCCCGGCGGGCTGCGCCGGGGTGCCGGGTATTGCCCAGCAGGTCCAGCGGTTTGGCGGCGTCCTTCTCCGGGTCCAGCAGCACCCGCATGCACAGGGTGGTGTCCAGCTGCTGCCAACTGGTCTTGCCGCTCAGGTCCGGCATCCGGTCGTAATAGTCCGGGCTTTCCTTCTGGCGCTGGGCAATGTGCCGCAGCAGCGCGTCCAGACTGTGGCTGCCCGGCTTCTGCTCCCAGTGCCAGCGCAGCAGGCGGCGGCTGATCTCGTCGCATTCGGTCTTGATCTCAAATGCAGCCTGCAATGCTTCGTCCTGCATAATGGCCTCCTTTTTCCTTCTTGTGCAGAAAAGGCGGAGGTGGCACACGCCTTCCTCCGCCTTCTTTCTGCATTCTTTTACAGCATGAATTGATAATACACAAAGCCGCACAGGGCCACTGCCGCACAGACGATGGCCGTGATGGGCGGCACCCAGCGGATCAGCGCTTCGGCCACGCTGTCGCGGTCATCTTCCTCGTCCTCGTCCAGATCGTCGTCCGGCACTTCCTGCACCGGTTCGGCGCGGCGGGAGGGCGTGGGGATCACCCGGGTGCCCTCGTCGGCACTGCTGCCCGGGAACGCTGCCCGGGTGGATGCATCCAGCACACGGGTGTGCTCCTCGGCATCCTCCAGCGGCTCGCGGCGGAGCTCAAAGGGTTCCACCTCCTCGGCCGGGCTGCGGGGTGCGCTCACCACGCGGGTAGGCTCCTCGCCAGCGGGTGCAGCCCCCACGATGCGGGTAGGCTCTTCCGCTGCGGCGGGCGATGCCGGAACTTCGGCTGCGGGCCGGGCAGGCTGCTCCGGCTGCAGCAGCGTGTTCAGCGCGTTCTGCAGCAGGATGCGGTCACACCGGCACTCGGTGCAGTAGACCGTATCTTCCTCTTTGGGATGGAATGCACCGCAGGCGCAGTACCAGCCGTTCTCAAACACCTGGGGCTGATACTTCAGGCCGGTGCGGTTCATGCGGCTTTCCAGCGCCTTCTGCAGCTCCGGGCTCAGGCGGCGGGGTGCCGACAGGCGCACCCGCTTGATGTCCTTGAGGTGCACCACGCGCTTGCCGTTGTACACGTTGACCAGCGAGACGTCCACACTGGTGATGGCCTTGGACGTAATGAACACGGCATCATCCATGCCAAACAGCTCGCCGGGCTTCACTTCGATGTCCCGGTACTCAAACTGATCCTCACACAGGATCACGCCGTCCACGCCCTTGCACTTGAAGTGCACTTCCAGAGCGGTCAGGGTCACGCGGGAAATGTTCTTGAAGGTCAGGCAGACGGCATTCTCGCCGCTGACATCCCCCCGCAGCAGCTCCACGCAGACAAACTGCACCGGGCTGCCCGGGGTGTAATAGTTCGCACGGGTCCGTGCGAGCGGGTTGAAGTTTTCCTCCACGACACTCGCTCCTTTCCGGGGTCATTCCGTTGCTTCCGGGGCATCCTGCTCCGGTGCGGGGTCCTGCTCCGGCTGCTGACCGGTCGGCTGTTCTGCCGTCTCGGCCTGCTCGGCATGCTCTGCGGTCTCTGCCTTCTCGGCGGTCTCCACAGGCTGGGCGGCCTCTACAGGCTGCTCCGGCTGCCCGGCATCCACGTCCTCCAGGGGAGGCAGGGTGCCCCCAGCCATAATGGTGTTGAACTGCTGCTCGTTGAGCTTTTCACGCTCCATCAGAGCCTTGGCCAGTGCGTGCAGCTGGTCCAGATGCTCCGTCAGGGTGCGGCGGCAGGTTTCGTAGGCCTCGTCGATGATATCCCGCATCTCGCCGTCGATCTCGGCAGCGGTGGTCTCGCTGTAGCCCTTGCCCTGGCCCAGATCACGGCCCAGGAAGGTCTCCTCCTGGGAGGTGCCGTAGACCACCGGGCCCAGACGCTCCGAGAAGCCGTACTTGGTGATCATCTGCCGGGCGATGTTGGTGGCCTGTTGCAGGTCGTTGGAGGCACCGGTGGAGATATCCTCCAGGATCAGCTGCTCGGCCACACGGCCGCCCAGGCTGGACACGATGTCCTCGAACATCTCGCCCTTGGTCACATAGCTGCGATCCTTTTCGGGCAGGTACATGGTGTAGCCGCCGGCCTGACCGCGGGGGATGATGGTGATCTCATGCACGCGAGGGTGGTGCTTGCAGTAGAAGCCCGCCACGGCATGGCCGGCCTCGTGGTAGGCGGTAAGCTTCTTTTCCTCCGGGGTGACCACACGGCTCTTCTTTTCCGGGCCGGCCATCACCTTCATGGAAGCCTCTTCGATGTCCTCCATGGTAATGGCCTTGCGGCTGCGGCGGGCTGCCAGCAGGGCGGCCTCGTTGACCAGGTTCTCCAGGTCGGCACCGGCAAAACCGGCGGTGCGCTGGGCGATGACCTTCAGCGACACATCCGGAGCCAGCGGCTTATTCTTGGTGTGCACCTTCAGGATCTCTTCGCGGCCCTTGACGTCCGGCAGGCCCACAAAGACCTGACGGTCAAAACGGCCGGGACGCAGCAGCGCCTTGTCCAGAATGTCGGCACGGTTGGTGGCAGCCATCACGATGATGCCGTCGTTGGCCTCAAAGCCGTCCATCTCCACCAGCAGCTGGTTCAAAGTCTGCTCGCGCTCGTCGTGGCCGCCGCCCAGACCGGCACCGCGCTGACGGCCCACGGCGTCGATCTCATCAATGAAAATGATGCATGGCATCGTCTTTTTTGCCTTGTCGAACAGGTCACGCACGCGGGATGCGCCCACGCCGACGTACATCTCCACAAAGTCGGAGCCGGAGATGGAGTAGAACGGCACCCCTGCCTCACCGGCACAGGCACGGGCCAGCAGGGTCTTGCCGGTACCCGGAGGGCCCACCAGCAGCACGCCGTGGGGGATGCGGGCACCCAGCGTATTGAACTTGTCCGGGCTCTTGAGGAACTCCACCACTTCCTTGAGTTCCTCTTTTTCTTCGTCCTCACCGGCAACGTCGGCAAAGGTAGCGGTCTTTTTGTTCTCGCGCTCATCCTTCACGCGGGCCTTGCCCACGTTCATGATGCCGCCGCCGGCACCGCCGCCGCGCATCATGGAGAACAGCAGGAAACCGGTGCAGCCCAGCATGGCCAGATAGAACAGGATCTCCATCCAGGGGATGCTCTCCTTGAGCGGGGTATAATCATACTCCATCGGGGCATCGGGGTTTGCTTCGTCGTAGGCTGCAATGTAGCTGTCCACATTCTTGACGAACATGGAGGCATAGGGCAGCTTGTAGCGCACGGTCACGGTGCCGTCGCTGTTCTTCTCGGCCCCGGTGGAGCCGGAGGAGGAAGAGGACAGCATCCCGGACAGCAGCCCGCCGGTGGACTGCACCGTGCTCACGGACGACGGGTCGGGCAGGGCCAGCTTGCCCTCCTTGAGGGTCATGGTGAGCACACCGGTGTTCAGGTCCAGCGTGAACTTGGTGACCTGCAGGTTCTCAAAATACTGCACCGCCGTGGAGTAAGCCATGGAGGACGAGCCGCCGCTGCTGCTGCCGCCGCCCAGCACGCTCCATACCATGAGCACGGCAGCCAGTGCCAGTGCCAGGATCAGCGGGTTGAAACGAGGTTTCTTCGGTTGCAAAAAAATCAACTCCAGTTCAGGGTGAATTTGATCCGGGACTTACTTCGTGTAGATCTCGGGCTTGAGCACGCCCACATAGGGCAGGTTGCGGTACTTTTCGTCGTAGTCCAGGCCATAGCCCACCACGAATTCGTCCGGCACCTGGAAGCCCTCGTAATCGGGCTGGATGTCGGCCTTGCGGCGGCTGGGCTTGTCGAGGATGGTGCAGATCTTGACCGAGTTGGGGTTGCGCATCTTGAGCATGGGCACCAGCTTGGACAGGGTGACACCGGTGTCGAGGATGTCCTCCACGATCAGCACATCCTTGCCGGACAGATCACCGTCCAGATCCTTGATGATCTTGACCAGACCGCTGGTCACGGTGTTGCTGCCGCCGTAGCTGGACACCACCATGAAGTCGATGTTGCAGGGGATGGTCACTGCCCGCATCAGGTCGGCCATAAAGACCACCGATCCCTTCAGGATGGACACCAGCACGAGGTTTTTGCCCTCGTAGTCCTTGCTGATGCGTGCACCCAGCTCCGCAACCTTGGCTTTCAGCTGTTCTTCCGAGACCAGAACGGTCTTGATGTCATCATTCATGCTCATGATGTTTCTCCTTTTTATCCCTTCAAGTTTCCTGTTCCATCTGCAGGATCTGCGTCGTGGTCTCATCCGGTGCAAGGCCCTCGGCAAAGCCGCTGCCGCACACCCAAAGCACCTCGCTGCCTGCTGCCAGCAGCGGCAGCGTGTCCCGCTGCTGCGCCGGGATGTCCGCTTCGTTCATCCATTTGCGCAGGCGGTTGTGCACCGCTCGCCCGGCGGGGCGGTAAACATCCCCCGGCTGGCGGGTGCGCAGAACAAGACCAGCATACAACGTAGTTATTCTAGCATAATCCGCCCGATTTTTTAAGTCTTTTTTATGAACGACTTGTATTTTTTCTTCAAAATCCGCCGGGAACACCCGTGCAGTCAGGGTTTTGCCCCCCGGCAGAGGCATCCGGGCCGGTTTTCCGGCCTGCAGGGCTGCGGTAAATGCGGCCGCCGCATCGGCGTCCCAGCCGGCGGATTCGGCCTGTGTTTCCTGCCGGAGCACCCCATCTGCCGCGCAGAAGCGGACCTTCCCGGTCAGCTGCACGGCTCCGCTGCCCTGCTGCACCAGCTGCGCCAACAGCCGGATATATTTTTCTTCCGGGTCCCGCACCGGGGCCGCCAGACGGTGCAGGGCCGTTTCCAGAATGGGCGCATCCGCTGCCGCCAGCGGCTCCAGCCGCCAGCACACGGGGTCCGTGTCCGACAGGCGGGCATCCATCAGCAGCGCTTCGGCCTTTTGGGCAAAGTAGGCATCGGCCTGCGCCGCCTTCTCGCAGAAGCGGGCCAGATTTTCCGTCGCCGCCTCGTTCGTGCTCTGCAAAGCAGGCAGTGCCGCCCGGCGCAGCCGGTTGCGGGCGTAGGCGTCCGTCTCGTTCGTCTCATCGGTGACCCATGTCTGCCCGGCCGCCCGGCAGACCGCCTCGGTGTCGGCCCGGTTCAGGCAAAGCAGCGGCCGCAGATAGCACCCGCGCCGGGGCCGGATGCCTGCCGCGCCGTGCAGCCCGGTGCCCCGGGCCAGCCGCAGCAGCAGCGTTTCGGCCTGGTCATTTGCAGTATGGGCCGTTGCCACGGCATCTATCCCCTCTTCGCACAGGCGTTCAAAGCAGGCATAGCGCAGGCGGCGGGCCCAGTCCTCCCCGGCGTGGGGCGGCGGCGCATCCACCGTGTCGGCCAGTTCTGCCGCGTGGAACACCCGCAGCGGCACCCCCAGTGCCCCGCAGGCCTGCCGCACAAAGGCTTCGTCCCGGTCGGCGGCGCCGCGCAGGCCGTGGTTCACATGGCAGGCTGAGAGGGTGTAGCCGAACTCCGGCTGCAGCGCCCGCAACAGGAGCAGCAGCGCCATGCTGTCGGCCCCGCCGGAAACCGCCGCCGCCAGCCGCAGCGGCTGCCCCGGACACAAAAGCCGGTTCTGCAGGCAGAAATCCCGCACCGCAGCCCGGCAGTCTTTCTCGTTTTTCATCGGTTCAGCGCTTGAAATCCACATCCATGAAGCGGGTGTGGGCACCGTCCCAGCCCAGCGGCACGGTACTGGTCTCACCATGGCGGTTCTTGGCCACGATGCACTCGGCCGTGTCGGCATCCACCTCAGCACCGTCGGGGTTCTGGCTGGCGTAATAGGAATCGCGGTACAGGAACAGGACGCAGTCGGCGTCCTGCTCGATGGAACCGGAATCACGCAGGTCGGACAGCTGGGGCCGGTGGCTGGAGTTGTTGCCCTGCTTTTCCACCGCACGGGACAGCTGGCTCAGGGCAATGATGGGCACGTTCATTTCCTTGGCCATGATCTTGAGGTTCCGAGTGATAGAACTGATCTCCTGCACGCGGTTCTCGGTGCGCTGGCCGGTGGTCATCAGCTGCAGATAGTCGATGACGATCAGACCTACGTTGGGGCGGGTGGGGTCCTGGTTCACCCGGCGGATCTTGGCCTTCATCTCGGTGATGGTGATGCCGGAGGTATCGTCCATATAGATCGGTGCATCGTGGAGTTTTTCAGTGGCCAGCGCCAGATACTCCCAGTCCTCGGCGCGCAGGGCACCGGTGCGGAAAGCCTGGCTGTCGATGCCGGCCTCGGCGGACAGGATGCGGTTGGTGAGCTGCTCCTTGGTCATTTCCAGGCTGAAGATGGCCACCGGCACCTTCTGCTGCATGGCCACGCGGGTGGCGATGTTCAGCGCAAAACTGGTCTTGCCCATGCCGGGGCGGGCGGCCAGGATGATCAGGTCACCGCGGCCAAGGCCCGTCAGCACCGTGTCCAGCAGGCGGAACCCGGTGGGGATGCCCTTGTACTTGTCGGCATCCGGGCCGCTGATCTTCTGCAGGTTGGTCAGGGTCTCCACCATGCTGGAGGAAAGCGGGGTCAGGGCGCTGGAATCCCGGCCGGAGCGGATCTCGTAGATGCGCTGCTCGGCATTTTCCAGCAGCAGGTCGGCGTCCGGCTCGTCCCCGGCGTCCTGCAGGATATCCTTGGCCACGTCCATCAGCTGGCGCACCAGATACTTTTCCTGCACGATCTGGGCGTAGGCCTTCACGTTGGAGATGCTGGGCACCGTCTCGGCCAGACCGGTCAGGTACACCTTGGCTTCGTCCGCACTGGGGAACACCCCGTCGGAGATGACCGCATCCAGCAGGGTCACAAAGTCAATGGTCTGGTCGTTGGTGAACAGCCGCAGCATCTCGCTCCAGATCTGCGCGTTCTGCCGGGTATAGAACATTTCCGGCTTGATGATCTCCACCAGGTCGGTCAGGGTGTCGGGCTTGAGCAGCACCGCGCCCAGCACGCTCTGCTCCGCCTGCATGTTGAACGGCTGGTTGATGCCCACGCTCTCCAGATTCAGTTCGTTGTTATAATGTCGTTCGTTCGGCATGGTCGTTCATCCTTCTGTCAATTCCCGTAAAGCCAAAAAGCGCCCCCTGCTGTGAGGGGGCGCAGATTGGCAGAAAAATCAGGCCTGTTCCACTTCCACCTGGATCTTGAAGGAAGCCACAACGCCCACATGCAGGCGCACCTTGCCGTTGAACACACCGGCATCCTTGATGTCGCGGGTCTCCATCTCGATCTTCTTCTTGTCGATGGGAGCACCGGCCAGCTGTGCCAGAGCCTCGGCCACTTCCTTGCCGGTGACCTTGCCGTGCAGACGGCCGGAGGCACCGCCCTTGGCCTTGATGGTCACGGTCTTGCCTTCGATCTTGGCGGCCAGTGCCTTGGCAGCGGCCACATTCTCAGCTTCATGGAAATCGGCTGCGGCTTCTTTGCCGCGGGCCACGTTCACAGCGCTGGCATCGGCCACAGCCGCCAGCTTGCGCGGGAACAGGTAATTGCGGGCGTAGCCGTCGGACACCTCATGGATCTCGTCCTTTTTGCCAATGCCCTTGATATCCTGCTTGAGAATCACTTTCATGTTTATCCCTCACTTTTCACCGGAACCCCGGTGCCGTTCTTGTGTTTATAGTATAGCGCATTTGTCGGCTTTGAGCAAGAGGGGCAGCCAACCATTTAAAATGGTCTCCGCTTCGCTCTGACCATATTCATCGGAAGTTTATGATTTATTTCGTGTTTGTCGCAGCCTGCGGGCTGCTCCAAACACCCTTTCACGCAAGGAGCTGCTGCCGTTGATAACTTCTCCCTGCAAAAAGTTGTGCAGAATGTTTTCTCTCCGGCCCCTCTTGTGAAAAATGCACTTCCGGAACGCCCGCAGGCGTTCCGGAAGTGCAAAAATCCAATTTATTTCCGCTATTTCTGGCCAGAGCACACGCGGCGGCCATTCTAAACGGTCAGGCTTTTACGCCAGTTCCTTCTGCACCACATCGAGTGCCGCCTCGATGACCTTGTCCATGTCGTAGTACTTGTATTCGCCCAGGCGGCCGCCGAAGATCACACCCGGCTCGGCGTCGGCCAGCTGCTTGTATTCGGCGTACAGAGCACCGTTCTTGGCGTCGTTGACCGGGTAGTACGGCTCGTCGCCCTTGTTCCACTCGGCGCTGTATTCACGGCTGATGACCGTTTTGGGCTGGGTGCCGAACTCGAAGTGCTTGTGCTCGATGATGCGGGTGTAGGGGGTCTCGGCATCGGTGTAGTTCACCACGGCGTTGCCCTGATAGTTGTCGGTGTCCAGCACCTCGGTCTCAAAGCGGACGCTGCGGTACTGCAAAGCCCCCAGACGGTAGTCAAAATAGGCATCCACCGGGCCGGTGTACACCACCTTGTCGGCCAGCGCATTCAGCGCCTCACGGTCAGCCAGATAGTCCACATTCAGGCGCACCTCGGTGCCCTCCAGCATGTTTTCCACCATGGCGGTGTAGCCGCCGTTGGGGATGCCCTGATACAGGGCGTTGAAGTAGTTGTCGTCGTAGGTAAAGCGCACCGGCAGGCGCTTGATGATAAAGGCCGGCAGCTCAGTGCAGGGGCGGCCCCACTGCTTGCCGGTGTAGCCCTTGATGAGCTTTTCGTAGATGTCGGTGCCCACCAGACTGATGGCCTGCTCTTCCAGATTCTGCGGGTCGGTGATGCCTGCCTCCGCCTTCTGCTGCTCGATCCTGGCCTTTGCCTCGGCGGGGGTCACCACACCCCACATCTTGTTGAAGGTGTTCATGTTGAAGGGCAGATTGTAGATCTCGCCATGGTAGTTGGCCACCGGGCTGTTGGTGTAGCGGTTGAACTCCGCAAACTGGTTCACATACTGCCACACGGTCTTGTTGTTGGTGTGGAAGATGTGGGCACCGTAGCGGTGCACATTGATGCCCTCCACCGGCTCGGTGTAGATGTTGCCCGCAATGTGGCTGCGCTTGTCGATGACAAGGCACTTCTTGCCGGCCTTCTTTGCCTCGTGGGCAAACACGGCACCATACAGGCCCGCACCGACGATCAGGTAATCATACTGTTTCATGGGAAGAACCTCTCACTCTCATTTTTCTTCGGCACCGCTCTTTTTTTGGGATGCCCAGTAGTTGTCAATGGCCGTCTCGATGCGGGAGCGGGCCGCCTCCGGGGTGATGTGCTTGAGCTGTGCCGCTGCCATGGTCTGGTGGCCGCCGCCGCCCAGTGCTTCCATGATCACCTGCACGTTCACGGCACCCAGGCTGCGGGCCGAGATGTTCACCCCGGTGCCCACCTGCACCGCCACAAAGCTGGCGTCCACGCCCTGGATGCGCAGCAGGTCGTTGGCGGCCTGCGCGATGGCCACACGGGCCTCCGGGGCGATCTCGCCGCCCACCGAGATGGCGCAGTTCCTGTACATCCGTGCCCGCTCCACCAGTTCGGCCTTGGCCGCATATTCCACCATGGTCACGTCAAACAGCTGACGCACCCGCTCCGTCTCGGCACCGTAACGGCGCAGGGCCGCAGCGGCTTCAAAGGTACGCACGCCGGTGTGCAGGGTAAAGTCCTGCGTGTCCAGCAGGATGCCGGAGAGCAGGCCCTCGGCTTCCACCCGGTTGGGCTTGTCGTCGCGGTCGCCCACATACTGCAAAAGCTCGGTGACCAGCTCACTGGCCGAGGAGGAATAGGGCTCATGGCAGACCAGATCCGGGTTCTGGATGTAGCCCACACCCTTGCGGTGGTGGTCGATGACAGCCACCTTGCCGCATTTTTCCAGGATCTCCTTGCTTTCCACAAGGCCCACCTGGTATGTATCCACCACCACGCACAGGGTGCGCTTGGAGATGATGGGCAGTGCATCCTTCGGGTCGATGAAGTCATCCTTCTGGCCCGCCCTGCACAGCGCGTCGATCAGGCTGCCCGCCAGCGTGGCGTCCCGCTTCACGGCGATCACCGCCGGGACGTCGCAGATCTTGCAGATGCGCAATACGCCCTCGGCGGCACCAATGGCGTCCAGATCGCTCATGCGGTGGCCCATGATGACCACATGGTCCGCTTCCTTGATGAGTTTGACCAGCTGGTCGGCCACGATGCGGCTGCGCACCTTGCTGCGCTTTTCTACGCCATGGCTCACGCCGCCGTAAAAGGTAAAGCCGTCCGGCGTCATCTCGGCGGCCTGATCACCGCCGCGCCCCTGCGCCATGTCCAGCGCCTGCACGGCCATGTCCTGGGCTTCCCGCAGGGTCTTGGCCCCGCGGCCGATGCCGATGGACAGTGACAGGTTCACACTGGGGTCCAGCGCACGGATCTTGTCCAGCACGTCATAGCCACGCTTGGCAAACTGCTCCATCTGGCGTTCTTCCACCACGGCGATGTAGCGGCCGCTGGCCACCCGGCGCAGAAAACCGCTGCCCCGGCCGATCATATCTTCCAGGATGCGGTTGATGCCCTCCAGCAGGCGGGCGCGCTCACTGTCCAGCATGTCGCCGAACACATCGTCATAGCCGTCCACCAGAAACACCAGATAGCCCGGGCGGCTGGCCTTGTACTCCGCTTCGATCTTGCGCAGGGCGGTCTCCTCGTTCAGCACCAGCAGGGTCATGCACTCGGCCCCGCCGGGCACCGTGGAGCTGTGCACGCTCCAGAAGCCGTCCGCCAGCGTCAGCAGCTGGCCCTGCTGGGTGCGGCACTGCTGCAGGTCCAGCCCGGGCAGTACCTTCTGCACCCGGCTGGTCAGCATATCCTGCCCGCCCAGCAGACGGGCACGGAACTGCTCGTTGTACCACAGCACCGTTTCGCCGGACAGCAGAGCCGTCGGCTGTGAGAGCTGCTCCAGACTGAATTTTGTTTTGGATTTTTCAAAGTTGTCGCCGCGCACCCAGCGGGACAGCCAGCGGCGCAGCTGGTAGCGGAACGCCGCCATGCAGATGCCCCACGCCACCACCAGTGCCAGCAGCACCGGCCAGATGCTGGGCCGCTGGATCAGCAGGACCAGCGTGAGCAGGGCGCAAAGCACCGCCAGCGCTGCGGTCAGCATCTCCATGGTCCATCTCGGTTTCTGTTTCATCTGCTTTTCTGCCTCCCGGTCATATGCTGTGCCGCCCGGCGGCGCGCCCTGCTCATACCTCCATCAGGATGGGCAGGATCATGGGGCTGCGCTTGGTGCGCCGGTAAATATAGCTGCTCAACGCCTCCCGCACGCGGGTCTTGACGCTGTTCCAGTCGCGCACATGCTCGTCCACGCAGCGTTCCAGTGCGTTTTCCACGATGCTCTGGGCACCGTCCATCAGGCTCTCGTTCTCACGCACATACACGAAGCCGCGGCTCACGAGGTCCGGCCCGGCCAGCACCTTGCCGGTCTTGCTGTCCACCGTAGCCACGATGATCACCAGGCCGTCCTCGGACAGGTGCTTGCGGTCCCGCAGGACCACGTTGCCCACGTCGCCCACGCCCAGGCCGTCCACCATGACGGCACCGGCGGTGACCGGCTCGCCCAGCTTCATCTCGTCCTGGCTGAGGATAACGTTGGAACCATTCTCCGCGATCAGGATGTTGCTGGTGGGGATGCCCAGACTGGCCGCCGTGAGGGCGTGCTTCTTGAGCTGCTTGTACTCGCCGTGCACCGGCAGGAAATATTTGGGCTTGGTCAGAGTGAGCATCAGTTTCTGCTCCTCCTGGCAGGCGTGGCCGGACACATGCACGTCGTACATGCTCTCGTAGATGACCTCTGCGCCCAGCAGCAGCAGACCATTGACGATCTTGGTCACGCTCTTTTCGTTGCCGGGGATGGGGTTGGCGGAGATGATGATGAAGTCGCCGGGACCCACGCGCACCTGACGGTGGCTGCAGGAGGCCATGCGGCTCAGTGCGCTCAGGGGTTCGCCCTGGCTGCCGGTGGTGATCAGCACCACCTGCTCCGGGGGATACTGGTTCAGTTCCTCCACCCCGATGAGGGTGCCCTCCGGGATGTGCATATAGCCCAGCTCCTGGGCCATGGCCGTGTTGTTGACCATGCTGCGGCCGCTGAAGGCCACCTTGCGGCCATCCTCCACGGCCAGATCAATGATCTGCTGCA
>OLVW01001455.1_pt1 | contig 20231 bp, 17 predicted proteins | sample 1673301 | NCBI WGS metagenome assembly OLVW01 (sample SAMEA3178941, study PRJEB25190) | human gut metagenome
GCCAGATCGAGCGCGACCGCGAGGCGGGCAAGGCCCTGCCCGAGGAAGTCCTGAATGTCTATGCTGCCCTGACCAAAGCCGGTGTGAAGAACGATCCTGCCCATACCGACATCGGCTCCACCATCTTCGCCAATATGCCCGGCGACGGTTCCGCCCGTGAGCAGGCTGCCTCCTGCCAGCGCGTGATGGGCGCTTCCGCCAACTTTGCAAAGCAGTACGCCACCAAGCGTTACCGCTCCAACTGCATCAACTGGGGCATGACCCCGTTCCTGGTGGAAAACCCGGAAGTCTTTGCTCTGGGCGATTACATCTTCATCCCCGGCCTGCGGCAGGCTGTACTGGAAAATAAGGCCAGCTTCTCCGCTTACGTCGTCAAGGCAGACGGCACGGTCACTGAGTTCCCGGTCTCCACGGGTGCCCTGACCGAGCCTGAGCGCCAGATCATTGCCGATGGCTGCCTCATCAACTACTACCGCAGCAACCAGTAAGATGGAGCGGCATGGGCTTGCACATCCGTCCACAAAACAGTATACTGAAAAAAAGACCGAAAAAAGGATGGAACATGCTATGGATGAAAAAGATCTGCAGATCTTCCTGACCCTTGCCGAGACGGGCAACCTGACCCGGACGGCGGAGAAGCTCTATCTGGCACAACCTACCCTGAGCAAGCGGCTGCAGAACCTGGAGTCCGAACTGGGTGCCACCCTGTTCCTGCGCAGCAAGCACGGCGTGACCCTGACACCCGCCGGGGAGGCGGCACGAGAGACGTTCCTGCACACCACCAAAGATTTTGAGGACCTGCGGGAGCGGCTGCAGAGAGGCCGCGGCATTGTCAGCGGTACGCTGCGCATTGCTACTTCCATTGATTACTCCACCTACCGCCTGCCGGAAGTGCTGGCGCAGTACACCACCCACTACCCGGAGGTCAAGCTGCAGATCTACAGTGAGCACAGCCGGGAGTGCGTGCGACAGATGCAGACCGGCCGCCCCCACATTGCCATCATGCGGGGCGAGTGCGAGTGGGACGAGGGCAAACTCCTGCTGGAGCGGGAATCTGTCTGTCTCATCCGGAGCAAGACCAATGCGGACACGCCGCTGAAAGAGCTGCGGTACATTGACCGGGACGCGAATCCCGAGCACCAGAGCATGAAAGCCCGCTGGCTGATGGAGCACAAGCTGGAGCCCTCCAGCATCCTGAATGTGGATGGCCTTTCCACCTGCGTGGCCATGGTCAAGGCAGGTCTGGGCTGGAGCATCGTGCCGGAGATCTGCCTCTCCTACTTTGACGGCATTGCCGAGCCGCTCTTCTTTGCGGATGGCACGCCGCTCACCCGCTCCACCTACCTGCTCTACCGCAGACGGGAAGCGGAGCTGCCCCAGGTACGGGCATTCATCCAGACCGTCTGTGAGCGGGAGAACATCCCCTCCCCCGTGCCGCGCGTCTGACCGATTTTCAAAACCGCAGTCCACTTGCAGTCTTCTGCAGGCAGGCTGCGGTTTTTGTCATTTTCTCGCAGAATCCAATTGCAGAGCCGGAATTGGTGTGGTATACTATTAACATTGTGTTATTGAAACAGGAAGAGGGGTCAACGAATGAAAAAAGGCTTTGACAACGATAAATATCTTCTCATGCAGTCCCAGCACATCCGGGAGCGCATTGCCCAGTTTGACAACAAGCTCTACCTGGAGTTTGGCGGCAAGCTGTTTGACGACTACCATGCTTCCCGCGTTCTTCCCGGATTTGAGCCGGACAGCAAACTGCGTATGCTGATGCAGCTTTCTGATCAGGCAGAGATCGTTATTGTAATCAGCGCCGCTGATATTGATAAAAATAAAGTCAGAGGTGACCTGGGTATCACTTATGATGAAGATGTACTCCGCCTTATGGAAGTCTTTACAGAGCGCGGACTTTATGTAGGAAGTGTCTGCATCACCCAGTATTCCGGACAGGAAAGCGCAGATGCGTTTAAGAAACGTCTGGAGAAGCTTGGAATCAAAGTATACGTGCTTTATCTGATTCCGGGTTATCCGAATAATACTTCCTTTATTGTAAGTGATGAGGGATATGGCAAGAACGATTATATCGAAACAACAAGACCACTGGTTGTCATCACTGCTCCAGGACCCGGAAGCGGAAAAATGGCCACCTGCCTTTCTCAGCTTTACCATGAATACAAGCGCGGTGTCAAGGCAGGATATGCCAAATTTGAAACTTTCCCAATCTGGAATATCCCGCTGAAGCATCCGGTAAATCTGGCATATGAAGCAGCTACTGCTGACTTAAATGATGTGAACATGATCGACCCGTTCCATCTGGAAGCATATGGTGAGACTACTATTAACTACAACCGTGACGTTGAAGTTTTCCCTGTTCTTCAGGCTATGTTTGAAAAGATCATGGGCGAGTGCCCTTACAAATCTCCCACAGATATGGGCGTTAATATGGCCGGTAACTGCATCGTTGATGATGAAGTCTGCAAGGAAGCTGCACGTCAGGAGATCATCCGCAGATATTATAAGAGCATGGAAGCTCTGGTTCGCGGAACAGGCCGCGAAGAAGAAGTTTATAAGATTGAGCTTCTGCTGAAACAGGCTCATGTGACCATCGAAGAACGCAAGGTGGTTCCTGCTGCGCTGAAACGTGAAGAAGAAACAGGTGCACCTGCTGCTGCCATGGAACTTCCTGACGGACGTATTGTTACAGGTAAGACCTCTGAACTTCTTGGTGCATCTTCAGCACTGCTTCTGAATGCACTGAAAGAACTGGCAGGAATTGAGCATGACAAACATGTTATCTCTCCGGAAGCATTAAAACCAATTCAGGCGCTCAAGACAGAATACCTTGGAAGCAAAAATCCAAGACTTCACTCTGATGAAACTCTGATCGCGCTTTCCATCAGTGCCGCAGATAATGAAGATGCGAAGCTAGCCCTGCAGCAGATTCCGAAATTAAAAGGCTGCCAGGTTCATACTTCCGTACTTCTGTCTCAGGTGGATATCCTGGAGTTCCGTAAGCTGGGTGTTGAACTTACCTGTGAGCCGAAATCTGAGCATGCTAAGAAACTGCAGAAATAATTTCTGAAATGGTTTTCAAATAGCAGCAGAAAACTCTGAAAATCCACAATATCTATATAATGATACAAGAAAGAATCCTGCCTGAACATATGACAGTTTCATATGAACAGGCAGGAATTTTTTATTTCTCTATAATCTCAATCGCTCTGTCCGGATAATTGGTAATGACTGCTTCTGCACCTGCGTCTTTTACCAGCTGGATGTGTTCTGGTTTGTTGGCAGTCCATACGTGCATTTTCAGTCCGGCACGTTTGACTTCTTCTATGAACTGTGGGTATTTCAGGTGATAAACTGCAGGGTGTACGGCGTTGATTCCGAGATTTTTGGCGTACATGGCTGGATTTACCCATCCGTCACTGAAAAGGATTCCGGTCTGTACATGGTCATTCAGCTGTTTTAACTGTAACAGGCTGTAATGGTTAAAGGAGGAATAGATCAGCTGGTCTTCCATGTTCATTTCTTTTACCAGTTTCAGGATTTTCCCTTCCATTCCCGGATAGAAGCAGATGCTGTTCTTTAGTTCGATGTTTACCATCATATCTGTGGTGCGCATGAGCTCCAGTACTTCTGCCAGAGTTGGAATGTGATAAATTCCCGATGGTTCTGCGGGTGTGCTGACTTTTAATTCTTTCAATTGAGCCAGTGTCATATCTTTGATCAGTCCGGTTCCGTCTGTGACGCGGTCTACGTTTTCGTCGTGCATAACGATGAGTTCGCCGTCTGCGGAAGTATGTACATCCAGTTCGATTCCGTCTGCGCCCTGTCTGATGGCAAGTTCAAATGCTTCCAGAGTGTTCTCCGGTCTGTATCCGCTGGCACCCCTGTGTGCCCATACTTTTGTTGTTCTCTTTGTTGTTTCTGTCATTTCCATATGCCTCTCTTATATAAAATTCATTTACAGTGCTTTCCAATAACATATTTTTCGTCTTGATTTTTTACAAAACGTCTGAATATGTCAAGTGGATAAAATTATCCGCTTTGCTACTTGCTCAGAACCAAATATCTGTTTCGCAATTTAGTTAAACTATAGCATTAAGAAAATTACCGTAAATCTTCATAAACAGGGAACCGCATACGCAGCCCCCTGTCCTCATTTAAGTATAAATATTTTTCCTGTGAATGATTATAACACTTCTCAATGTACTGTTATCAATATTTTTATTCATTCAACAAGTTATAATCTTCGATGGATTTGTTCATATCAGAAGCCATTTTGCTCACCGCATCCTCTGCAGATTCTTTTCCGTTGAGCATATTCTCAATCTCTGTTTCTACAATCGCACGTGCTTCCGGGAATACACTGAGAAGTGCACCTGCATATTCCGGTGCAGAATCATGAAGCTGGTCAATGGCTGTCTGGAACTGTGGGTATTTTGCAATGTTGTCTTTGAATACCTGCTCGTCATGTGCTGCTGTTGTTACAGGGAAGTATCCTGTCTGTGCATTCCAGTATGCCTGTGATTCCGCAGATACCAGATATTTTACAAATTCCCATGTAGCTGCTTTCTTTGCATCATCCTGGTTGTCAAGCATCCAGAGAGAAGCACCACCGATGGATACACCACCTTTATCATCATCTGTAATGGATGGGAAGTATGCGGTACCTACTTCAAAGGAACCGTTTACATCCTGCAGAATCTGTTTCAGGGACGCTGTGGAACCTAATGTCATAGCTGCTTTTCCGGAAGAGAAATCTGCAAGTCCAGAATCTCCGCCTCTTCCTACGTTTGGTGCATAGCCTGCGTCATAAAGTTTCTTCCACTCATTAAGAATATTCAGTGCACCTCCGTTTTCATCGAATGCAACCTTTGTAGCTGCTGCCTCACGTCCGTTTCCGTTATCTACATATGGCAGACCCTGTTTGCACATAAACTCTTCGAAAAACCATCCATAGATTCCCATGGATAATGCTTCTCCCGCACCGCCTTTGTTTACAAGGTCATCTGCAACCTCTGCGATTCCCTCAAGGCTTGTAGGTACCTCTGTCACACCTGCTTTGTCAAACATATCCTTGTTGTAATAAAGAATCGGTGTAGAGGAGTTAAATGGCATGGAATATAATTTATCATCTACTGTATAATAAGCTGTGATATTTGGTTCCAGATCAGATACATCATATCCTTCGCTGTCAATCATGTCCTGCATTGGGATCACCCATCCGGAATCGATCATGAAACGGGTTCCGATATCATAAATCTGCACCAGATCAGCTCCCATATTTCCAAGCTGGGCACTTTTTAACTTATTGATCTCATCGTCATATTCTCCCTGATACTGAGAATCCACTTTAATTCCATATTCATTTTCTTCATTAAATTTATTCACCAGATAGTCCAGTGCTTCCCCGTTGACACCGCCCATTGCGTGCCAGAATGAAATCGTTGTTCCCTCCGGAATGTCTGCCTTTTTCTCTGCTGCCATGCAGGTAGTTGGAAGAATTGCGCTGAATACTGTTGCTGCTGTTAATAATACTGCGAGTTTACGCTTCATAACTTACCTCTTTCTTTTCATGTTGTTTGTTTTTGTTTTCTCTATTTCTCAGCCTTTTACGGCACCTGAGAACATACCTCGGATCAGCTGCTTCTGTCCTGCAATGAATATGGAAATGGACGGAAGGATAATCAGTACTACGCCTGCGATCATCAATGTAATAGACTGGGAGTCTACGCTGTCCAGCATACCGATACCGATCTGTACAGTACGCATCTTGTCTGATCCTGTCACAAGTAATGGCCACATGTACATATTCCATGCATTAATAAATGTGTACACTGCCATAGCTCCCATTGCTGATTTTGTCAGCGGCATCAGAATCTGCCAGATAAATCGCAGATTGGAGCAGCCGTCAATCTTCGCTGATTCATACAGCGAAATCGGAAATGTAAGATAAAACTGTCTGAACAGAAAGATTCCCATTGCAGATGTGAGATAGGGCACGATCAGTACCTGATAGGAATCCAGCCAGTTCCATCCGCTGACTGTCAGGTAATTGGAAATAATCGTTGCCTCTCCCGGAATCATCATAGTTGCCATCACCAGCATAAACAGCACATTTTTTCCTTTGAAGTCCAGGAAGGAAAAGGAAAATGCTGCCAGTGAACAGGAAATGATCTGTCCGAAAGTGATGAGACCTGCTACCAGGAAAGAGTTTACTACAAAACGAACCAGTGGAACCTTCTGCAGTGCCTGTCGGAAATTCTCCAATGTCGGATGTTTGGGCAGGATATTCATATCCAGAGTAAAAAGTTCACCGGATGGCATAAATGCAATACTTACTGCATATAAAAGAGGCAGAAGAACAATTAATGCCACGACAATATTTAAGACAATGTGTCCGGCAGTTCTGGCCGCTCTTTTATATTTCTGCTGCGCCAGCATTTTTGCTTTTACTTCCTGAAACCTCTGGCGTTCCAGATCCATCTGTTTTTCTTTTTCAGCAGTGATGCTGCCTAACTGTGACATTAATATTTCACTCCTTTTTTCTCAATTTTAAACATTACCAGAGTAAGTACCAGCACGATCAGGAAAAGTACCACTGACTGGGCTGCTGCACTTCCGAAACGATAGTTAAAGAAGGCATCTCTGTAAATGGAATACACTATCAGGTTTGTGGATTCTCCGGGACCACCCTGTGTCAGAATCTTGACCTGTCCGAATGACTGGAATGCCTGAATGATGTTTACCACTAATGTGTAGAACATCATTGGTGCCAGTCCCGGAAGTGTCAGGCGGTAGAATTTCTGGAATGAACTTGCGCCGTCTACGGAAGCTCGTTCATAAATAGTTTCATCAATGTTACTTAATCCTGCTGAAAAATACAGGAAGTTGATTCCACTGTTAAGCCATGCAGTAAGAACTGCTACGCAGATCAGTGCGTATTTCGGATCACTGACCCAGTTGATATCCAGATGAAAAATCTTATTGATGATTCCTACGGATGGATGAAGCATGATCTTGAAGATCATTGCTGCTGAACTGGATGCGATTGCCATTGGCAGTGCATATGCAGTACTGAAAAAACGGATTCCCGGAAATGTTTTGTTGCAGAGGACTGCTGTTGTAAGTCCCAGGATCATACTGACTGCAACTACGATCACAACAAAGATCAGGGTAACTGCCAGACTGTTCCAGAATGAGGATGACTGTAATAATTCTTTGTAGTTGCCAAGTCCTACGAATAGTTTTGCCTGTCCCATCTTATTCGTTTTAAAAAGACTTAAGTATAAAGTCTTAAAAAACGGGTAGAATAAGAAGATTCCAAAGATCAGAAAGCTTGGAAACAGGTATGCGTAGGCACCTGTGTTTTTTAACTTCTTCATGTATTGAACACCTTTCCTGTTTTTATGAGTTTTATATTGAACTTTTGAACAATATCATTGCTTATGAAAACATCCCTTTTCTCAGAGTGATATTCTCCTGAGTTTCCAGATCAAATGCTGAAATGTATGCCATGTCGATCCAGAGTGTTACTTTATCGCCTTTATCAAGCAGACTGTCACCGGAAACTTTTGCACAGCAGTCCTGACCATCGTGATTGAAATGAAGAATTACTTCTGCCCCAAGCAGTTCTCTGGCTGTGACTGTGACTTCCATTTTCCACTCTCCTCTGGTATCTGCTTCTGCGGGTTTTTCCAGAAAATGTTCCGGACGGATTCCGAGTTCAATGTTTCTTCCAACATAGCCCTGACGTTTCAGGATTTTCCATAAGAAATCCGGGATTGGGATGTCTCCGTCGTTCTCTGTACGGAATGTAGGGATTCCTACCTTTTCCATTGCCAGACCTTTGATAAAGTTCATAGATGGAGAACCGATGAATCCTGCAACAAAGCGATTTACTGGGTAAGCATACAGGTTCTGCGGAGTATCTGCCTGCTGTACTGCTCCCTGATTCATCACTACGATCCTGTCTCCCAGAGTCATTGCTTCTGTCTGATCATGAGTGACGTAAATAATGGTGTTCCCAAGTGCTTTGTGAATACCTGCAAGTTCTACTCTCATCTGGGTACGAAGTTTGGCATCCAGATTGGATAATGGCTCATCCATAAGAAGTACTTTCGGCTCACGGATGATAGCATTTCCGATGGCTACTCGCTGACGCTGACCACCTGAAAGATTCTTTGGTCTTTGTTTCAGCAGATTTTCCAGTCCCAGAAGTTCTGCTACATGATGAACCTTTTTATCAATCTCTTTTTTCGGTACTTTTCTTACCTGCAAAGAGAAAGCAATGTTATCGTAAATATTCATCTGTGGATAGAGAGCATAGCTCTGGAAAACCATTGCAAGGTCGCGCTCTTTTGGTTCCAGATAGTTGACCAGTTTGTCTCCGATCCATAATTCACCGTCGCTGATATCTTCCAGTCCTGCAATCATTCGAAGTGTGGTTGACTTTCCGCATCCGGACGGACCAACGAAAACTACCAGTTCTCCTTTTTCTATTTCAAGATTAAAATTCTTTACTGCCTGAAAGCCGTTTTCATAGCTTTTGCAGATGTCTCTTAATATGATTTCCGACATTTGATTTCCTTTCCTCTCCTGCTTTTACGATTAATATTTTTCACTGATATTTTTTTGTCGGGCTGCTTTGGCAATACCTTTTCAGTTATCTTTATGAAAAATATCCGGCAAGCTTCCCCAGTGACTGGCACCGGAAACCATTTTTCCATTCTTCTACACTGGCTTCGCCTGTAAGCACCAGACAACTGTCAATGCCTGCCCGTTTCCCGCATTCCATATCTGTATAGATTCTGTCACCGATAAGCAGGGTCTGTTTCGGAGTGCATCCTGTTTCTTCCAGACAGGCATATACCATTCCGGGTGCAGGTTTGCCGATATATTCCGGTTCTCTGCCAACAGATGCCGTAATCATCCGGCAGATGGAACCGCAGTCCGGTATCATTCCGAAATCAATAGGGCAACGCAGATCCGGATTTGTTGCAAACCAGGGAACTTTTGTCTCTGTGAGCTGTTTACAGACCTGAACCAGTTTCTCATAGGTAAGCTCTGTATCATAAGCGCAAAGTACGCAGTCTACATCATCTCCTGCCTGATCTGTGATGTTCAGACCTGCTTTTCGCAGTTCGCTGCAGTAGGTTTCGGTAGCTGCTACCAGGATTTTTTCGTTTCCGTAATATTTCTTCATGAAATCTCTGGCGTAGGTTCCTGCAGTGATAAATTCCTCTTCCGTAGTTTCAATTCCCCAGTCATGAAACTGCTCTACATAATCACTGGCTGCTTTAGACGAGTTGTTTGTCAGAAAACGAAAAATTCCACCGTTTTCTTTTACTGTCTGAAGAAAGTCTGCTGCACCCGGAAGAAGTTCACTTCCCAGAGCAACAGTTCCGTCAATATCCAGAAGGAACAGTTTTTTTTCTTTTATCATTGATGCAAGATTGTTCTGCATATTATTGATATTCCTCTCCTCTTTTTTAACTATATTGCTTTTTTATTGTCATTACACTGTCCACCGACTTTTTGCATTTGACCACTGGCATTATTATAAAAACTTTTTGACATCACCAACAATCTTATTTTGGTCAAATGAATGTTAAATGCGCATAAAAAAATCACGACTGTTCGCCGTGATTTTTTTACATTTTGCTTTTATTGCGGTTGTCTTAATTATCTGTTTCTTCCTTTGTTTCTGCATTATTCATGCATTGGAAATGAGTTTTTTTCTCATTTTGCTTGAATTTTACTTTACAGAGATTCCGGTCTTTCCACCTCATAGCTGGACCAGTCATCGACTGTAGTAGATGCAGATGTATCTGCGCTGTCCTGATAGGAGCCTACTGTAATTGTGTAGTCACTGTCACCCTCTACATAAGTTGTTCCGTCTGTACCTACAATGGAAACTGTTTTGCCGTCCGCATCTGTGATGGTTCCTGCATTTGAAAGGGATGTGATGGTGCTGTCACCGGTTACTGTCCATGTGGAATCTTTGTCGATCACTACGTTGCAATATCCGTCTCCACCGTTTCCTGCGTTGGATTCGTCATTGACAAACGCACCTTCCAGTGTGCTGCCGTTGGTCATATAGAAATCAAGGTCACTGATGGAATCCCAGATTACATTCCCTTTCATATCCTGGCTGTCTGCTGTGAAATTGCAGTCAGATCCGTTAGCACCGCTCTGGCCCCATCCACGCTGGTTGTTGTTTCCTGTGCACTGCAGGAAGAATTCATTGTCATCATTGTATGTGATGTCTACGTCCTTTAATGTGATAGTACATTCTGTATTTGTTGTATAGAATAAGCCACCATTCTTGGATGTGATCGTTCCACCATCCATCTGGAATGTGCTGTTACCTACTTCAGAATCACCTGACATACTCTGATATAGAATGACTGTCCATGTGGTATCATTCTGATCATCATCACTCATATTTCCGGTCAGGTTGCTGTTGTAGAGTCTCAGAGAGTTTAATCCCTCGATGCAGACTGCTTCTGAACCATTTGCTGTCAGTTCTGCATTGTTGACTGCAATATCTGCTGTACAGTAAACCGCAGGAGAGCCTACCCCGTTAGATGTATAAGTACCGCCGTCCACTACCATTGTTCCGCCGCCTCTGTCACTGCGGATTGCCGCGGAGGATTCGCCATTTGTCTCTACATTCAGATCCCAGGCATAGAGCTTTCCGCCACCTGCTGCGTGGATTCCGCCTGAAGTATCCTGCTGTGTGGTGATATCTGTATCTGCTGCATATACAGTTCCGTCACCGTATGCAAAGAGTCCTGCACCGCCTTTGCTGTCTGTGGTTACTGTACTGCCTTTAACATATGCAGTTCCGTCTGTGGCAAGAACTGCTGCTCCTACACCATAGAAGCTGGAGTTATCACCGCCCTGGCTGTCTGAGGATGTTCTTGAGATTGCGTCATTGCTTAAGGTAACCTCTGCACCATTGGAAACAAGTGCTGCATTTTCGTCTGTTCCTGTAGATTCCAGAGTGGTATCGGAGACTGTTTCATCTGAGCTGTATTCATTTGCTGCATCGTAGCTGTCTACACCGGAAGCCTGGCCGCCAGGACCACCCTGTCCGCCGCCCATATCCATGGACTGGACTGTTATGGTTGCTGCGTTTCCGTCATCGTCTAATGTGATGGCTACTACGTCGCCCTCTTTGATGTCATCTAATGTAATCTCTTCGGTCTGGCCTGCACCATCTGGTGCCTGGCCGTTACCGTCCGGGGCTTCTCCGTCTGGTTTTTCGCTGTCAGATGCATCTGTCTTTTCTGAATCATCAGTATCTTCCGATTTTGCATCTGCATTGTCATCGGCATTATCTCCATCCGGTTTCTCCGGAGCTTCTCCACCAGGTGCTCCCTGTCCGCCGCCCATGGACTGTTTCGTAATCACTGTGCTGTCTGTAACTGTGATTTCCTGTTCTTCGCCTGTCAGGTCTAACATAGATGGTGCTTCTCCGTCCGGAGTTCCCTGACCATCACCGTTACCATCTGGCGCTTCGCCTTTGTCTGTGTTATCTGCGGATGCGTCATCCGTTGATTCAGTATCTTCTGTTTCTTCATCTGTATCTGATGACTCGTCTGTGCTGGCATCGTCTGTTTTTTCACTGTCTGCATCTTTAGAACCTTTGGCATCGCCATCTGCCTTTGCATCATCTCCATCCGGTTTCTCCGGCGCTTCGCTATTTTCGCCACCCTGGGGCTGTTCACCAGGCTGGCTCATTTCTTTTCTGGTTCCTACTGCAATGGTGATTTTTCCATCTTCTACAGATTTTACTTCTCCGAGAATTTCATTTTCGTTTGTTTCTTCTTTGCTGTCGTCTGCTTTCTCGTCAGATGCTTCTGCTGTATCTTCTATGGTGTCATCTGCATCCTGAGTACTTTCTGTTTTGCTGTCCGCCGCAAACGCAGTTGCCGTAGAGCCCACAGACGTTGCTGTTATCATAACTCCCATGAGTATTGCCAGATGTTTATATTTCATAATAATACCTCTCTGTTCTTTATATTTTGAATTTTCTCTGTTTCTTTTGTTTTTGTTGATGGTATTACTATATCTGACAAATGTGTTTGATCTATGGTCTGTCTGCGAAAAAAATGTGTTCTCCTATAAATGATACATTTCAGATTTGCGGTGTTTTAATAATGGAAGCTGTTCTCTGATCTGGTCTTCCCGGTCCAGATCTATTTCTTCTATTAAAATACCCTCTTTCTCATCCAACTGTTTCATAACCTTTCCCCATGAATCTGTTACAATAGAATGTCCCCAGGAAATATATCCTGCCTGTGTATCTCTGGCAGGAGCACATCCAAGCATGTAGATCTGATTGTCAAGCGCTCTTGCACGAAAAGTCAGTTCCCAGTGTGCCGGACCTGTGGTCATATTAAATGCTGCCGGGACGAAAATCATCCTTGCACCGTCCAGTACCATTGTGCGGGCAAACTCCGGGAAGCGGATGTCGTAGCAGATCATGACACCCATTTTTCCAAATTCAGTATCAAATACTGTGGCATGATCTCCCGAAGTCAGAGTATCGGATTCCTTGAAGTACTGGCCATTTTTTACATTGATATCAAAGAGATGAGCTTTTCTGTGCTTACCAATCTGTTTTCCATCTCTGTCAAAAATATAAGAAGTGTTGTAAACCTTTCCCACATCATCTGCTTCCGGCATGGAACCTGCGATCAGATAAATATGATACTTTCTGGCATAATCAGACATTGCCTGCCAGGATGGACCACCTTCTTTTTCTGCATAAACTGGAAAATTTTCGGTCTGATACGGACAGCAGAACATCTCCGGAAGAATTACAAAGTCCGGATTTTCCGCCTTTATTTTTTCTATATAAGTGCCGGCAGTACGGATATTTTGTATTTTATCTTTTACTGTAGGCATCTGAATTGCTGCTACTTTCATATGCGTCCTCTCCTTTCTTTTATCTATTATAGCTGAAAAAAATCACATCGCCAATCCTACATTAAAGTTGCTTCCAATATTTTTATATGCTATATTAAAAACAAGCCGAAACATATCTGCTTCTACCAAAGATAAAAATTCTAAATATCCCGGAAACCCCGGAAAAGGAGCATTTCTTTGTTTCAAATCACATATTCTAAAAAGGCTGAAAAATTTTTACGAAAGCAAGATAAAACAACACAGTATCGACTATTTACTGCTATCAGCAAATTACCATTAGAGGGAAATATCAAAAAATTACAAGGTATCTCCGGCTATCGACTTCGTGTTGGAAATTACAGAGTACTATTCGATGTCAATGGATTCGTTGTTGATATCATAGATGTGGGAAATCGCGGACAAATATATAAAGGAGTGTGAGTATCATGTCTAATGTAAAAGAAAGAATTATAGGTGCAGTTACAATTATGAGCGAAGAAGAGGCTGAAAAAGTCTGGAACTTAATTCAGGCATCATTTATTTTGTCCGACGTTGAAGAAATAGAACCAGACCCCGAAGAATTGGAAGCACTACGCCGATATGAAGCTGGCGAGCCTGATTATCAACCATCCATCTCTGCTGAAAATCTGAAAAGAGAACTAGGATTATAATTTAAAAACATCCCCCACGCATGAACATTCCTTCCATGTGTGGGGGATATTGATTTTCCGCAGGCAAATTGTTAAATGCACCTGCATTCAGTTGATTTAATTAATTATTCTTCATAACCATTCGGGTTATTGGACTGCCATCTCCAGGAGTCTGCACACATTTCTTTAATACCGTTTTCGGCTTTCCATCCCAGTTCTCTCTCTGCTTTGGAAGCATCGGAATAGCAGGTTGCGATATCGCCTGGACGACGTGGCTTGATCACATATGGAATTTTAACACCTGTAGCAGCTTCAAAATTCTTCACAATATCAAGAACACTGTAGCCTTTTCCTGTACCAAGGTTGTAGATACTTAATCCGGAATTATCTTCGATTTTCTTAAGAGCTTTTACATGTCCTTTTGCAAGGTCAACTACGTGAATGTAATCTCTCACACCAGTTCCGTCCGGAGTATCATAATCATTTCCGAATACCCCAAGTTCTTTCAGTTTACCTACTGCAACCTGTGTGATATATGGCATCAGGTTGTTCGGGATTCCGTTTGGATTCTCCCCGATAGTTCCGCTCTTGTGAGCACCGATCGGGTTAAAGTAACGGAGAAGAACTACGTTCCATTCCGGATCTGCTTTCTGAATGTCTGTCAGGATCTGCTCAAGCATGGATTTTGTCCATCCATATGGATTTGTGCACTGTCCTTTCGGGCACTCTTCTGTGATCGGGATAATTGCCGGGTCTCCGTATACAGTTGCAGATGAGGAGAAGATAATGTTCTTTACATTATGTTTTCTCATGACATCTACCAGTGTTAAGGTTCCTGCAATGTTATTTTCGTAATATTCCCAAGGTTTGGCAACAGATTCCCCTACTGCTTTCAGACCTGCGAAATGAATACAGGAATCAATATCTTCTTTATCAAAAATTTCATTTAAAGCATCGCGGTCCAGGATGTCTGCTTTGTAGAATTTCACTGGTTTGCCTGTGATCTTGGAAACTCTTTCCAGAGATTTCTCACTTGCATTGCTTAAGTTATCCAGAACTACAACATCATATCCTGCGTTCTGCAATTCTACAACTGTATGGCTTCCAATATAGCCTGCTCCACCTGTAACTAAAATTGCCATAATAATTCCTCCTAACCTGTCTTCCTGCTACAATACCTGTTTTTTGCAATTTCTGTTTTTTTCTCTTTCAACAATACCTATATTAGTTCACAGCATCAGAAATATCCTTGATAATTCTGAGTGTAATCTATAAAATTCTGCGGATATCCTGTTTCACATCTGCAAAATTTACCTCTGTATTTTACAGCACCCTATATTCAGAACTGTAAAATACCGTTGCATAGTACAGCATGTATTGTAGAAAATCCTGCGAAAATATGATTTCTCTCATATCCCCGCAGGATAATTCTATCCGAATCAGTTCATAAATACAAGTCTTTATGGACATGTACGTTTTTTTATACCTGTTTATACTTATTTACAATCTCTTTCATCCGGGAAAGTTTTTCTTCCATGTCTTTCACCAGTTTAAACTGTGTTCTGCAGCGATCCAGATTATGTCCCTCTCTGTGAATCTTGAAATAATGATCTCCCTCCAGATAGTCTGTGAGGAAACGCATTCCACATTCAAAGGTCATAAGGATTGCTCCCATGGGAAGCATATCCAATTCTGTCTCAGTCAACGCACCGCCACAGCCTTCAATGAAGCCTTTAACATAAACTTCATACAAGTGAAGATTACAGGACACCTTCGTCAGGTCTTTCTCATCCTCTGCTCCGGTACTTGCGCCAAAGCGGATAGAATCACCGAAATCATTTACGGAAAGTCCCGGCATTACAGTATCAAGATCAATCACACAGATGGCTTTTCCCGTTGCATTATCGATCATAATATTATTCAGCTTGGTATCATTATGTGTAACACGCAACGGCAGCTTTCCCTGATTCTGCATATCGCACAGGACATGTGCCAGTTCTGTGCGGTCCAGCACAAACTGAATCTCTTTTTCCACATCAGCTGCTCTGTGACATACATCTTTCTCCACAGCAGTTTTAAACTTATCCAGTCTGTCCACCGTATTATGAAAATTTACGATGGTCTCATGAAGCGTTTCTGCCGGATAGTCTGCAAGCAGCCTCTGGAAATGTCCGAAAGCAACTGCACTCTGGTAAAAATCTTCCTCATCTTTTACCATGTCATAGCATGTGGCATTTTCAATGAACAAATATACTCTCCAGTATTCCCCGTCCTCATCTACATAATAAGGAAGTCCATCCTTTGTCATCACAAGATTCAGAGTCTCTCTCTCCACATCTCCACCGTTTTCCTGGATCTTTTTCTTCAGCCAGGCAGTAACACCGCTGACATTCTCCATCAGTTCCACAGGTTTGGTAAAAATACTCCTGTTCATTTTCTGAAGAATATAATGTTTGCCTGTATCATAAGTCAGGCGGTAAGTGTCATTGATATGTCCGCTTCCATAAGGAATACATTCTGTCAGATTATCTTCCAGAACAAATGCACTGGTGATATTCTTTATCTCCCGGTTAATTTCCACTCAATTATTCCTCCCATAATTTCTGTGGATACAGCCCTCCATCTTTTAAATTCTGAATGGCAGCTACTACCACAGGTTTATCTTCTTTGTAAGTTACACCATACCATTTATCCATAGATTTCAGAACTTTTACAGTTGCTCTCTTCTCACCGAGAAGTTCATCTACTACAAATGGCAGGAAATATTCGCATTTCAGCGGGTTTACTTTCAGATTCTCATCCAGGAATTTAGGGAATCTGTCTTTCAGCTCTTTCAGAATGCTTGCTGAAAATCCCCACATATTCATGGATACTGTACTGCCTTCCGGAAGCATAGTCCATGTTTTTCCATCGTCTTCTGTATAAGCTGTGCCGCCGTCATGCTTTTCGATATGGGTACGCTCGTTGATCTTAAGAAGATGTCCTTCTTCATCTGTAACGCACACACCTCTTGCCACATGGCCATTCTCTGTCAAAGTATTTTCCAGTTTATAGCCGACCATCATATATCTGTAAGTATCTGCGGTATCTTCGTTCTCTGTCAGGAAATCATATGCCATCTTAAATGCATGGCTTCCATAATAGTCATCTGCATTGATTACAACGAATGGTCCGTCGATTTCATTGATACAGCTTAATACGGCATGTCCGGTTCCCCATGGTTTCACACGTCCTTCCGGTACTTCATAGCCTTCCGGAATATTGTGAAGATCCTGGAAAACATATGATACTTCCAGCTGATTGCTGAGGCGGTCACCGATGGCGCTTCTGAAGTCTGCTTCATTTTCTTTTTTGATAATAAATACTACTTTTTGGAATCCGGCCTGTACTGCATCATAAATGGAGAAATCCATGATGATGTGTCCCTCTTTGTCCACCGGATCGATCTGTTTCAGACCGCCGTAACGGCTTCCCATACCTGCTGCCATAACTACTAATACTGGTTTCTTCATAATTTTTTTCCTCTTTTCTTTAAATGTTTTTCGTTACTCTCAGATTACCTGGTAACTTTTTACATTCATCTTATCATACTATGATTTCGAGGTCAAAACGTGTTACATAATACCTTTCACAATCGCAAACGTTACTGTTCACTCCGTTCACAGTAACGTAGCCAAAATTCATTCCAGATTGCCTGCGGCAATGGAATTTTGGCTTGTATGTCTCGGGATTTTGGCATATTCATGCCAAAACACCTCGCGGGATAGTGGTGTGTGAACAGTAACATCGCAAACAATTGTTATTGTCCTGCTGTCCTCTAATATTATCCCTTAATGCCACCGGTAACACCACCGATGATCTTCTCAGACAGGAAAATATACAGAATAAATGTCGGCAGGAATACAATGATCACTGCTGCAAACATTCCGGCCCAGTCACCTGTATATTTCATGGAGTTGATCATTCCATAAAGTCCGGGTGCAACAGGTTTCAGCTTATCCGAGCTTGCGAAGATCAGTGACAGGAAATACTCGTTCCAGATATTAATAAAGTTAAAGATTGTTACTGTTACGATTCCTGACTGTGCCATGGGAAACATGATTTTCCAGAAAGTACGCATGGGAGGGCATCCGTCGATTGCTGCCGCTTCCTCATAGGTCCTGGAAATATTGCTGAAAAATGTAAGCAGGAAAATGGTCGTATAAGGTACATTAATTCCTACATACAATATGATCAGTACAGTTCTTCCTGCAGCCACATTATTCAGGATTCCCATACCGGAAATAATGCTGAAAAGGGGAAGAACAACCATGATTGCCGGAACACCCATGGCAGATACGAAGCTGGTCTGGATAAATTTGTTTGCAATAAAATCAAATCTGGACAGTACATAAGCTGCAGGTGCACACACCAGAATCAGTATTGTGCAGGAAATTACTGAATAGATCAGAGAGTTTCCGAAGAAGCCTGCAACTCCGGCACCATTCCATGCTTTTGCATAGTTTTCAAAATGTAATCCGGACTCAAACTTCAGGGCTTTTCCCTGGAAGATTTCTGCTGTTGTTGAAAAACTTGCCCCGAATACCCATCCCAGAAGCGCAATGGTAAAGATTACCCAGAGCAGCAGAATGATGTATCCCGGCAGGAGTTTGACTTCTTTTTTCAGATTAAAGGGTCTGCGTGCCTCTTTTTCCTTTGCCATTTCTCATCCCTCCTTAGAATTCCAGATCATCATCTTTGATCACTCTGTTACAGATTGTAAATACAATGACTACGCAGACACTGAGCAGTACACCAATGGCAGCTCCCAGACCTGCATTTCGTTCTGTAACTGTATTGCCGCCGCCAAAAATCTGCATATACATATAAACATAAGGGGTAATTGTCTGTGTGTCTGCAGTTACTGTGGAGAAAAGCTGTGACCATACAAAAAAGCCTACACTGCTTACAGACCACATGGTAATGTTTGTCTTAAATACTCCCTTTAACAATGGAAGTGTCATGTAACGGAACTGTGCCGGTTTGGTCGCTCCGTCAATGGTTGCCGCCTCATAATATTCAGGGCTGATACGCTCAATACCGCTGAGCCAGATTAGCATATGGTATCCAACCATGCCGAAACAATATGCAAACAACAGTGCCCAGAATTTGTGGTCATTATCCAGGAACTGGATCTTTGCCAGATTGTCCAGATGCAGTGCTGTAAAAAGATCTTTCAGTAGACCATATCTTGGACTGTATACATACTGCAGCCACATAGTAGCAAGCGCTACTGCACTGACAATATTTGGCATATAAATGATCGCGCGGAAAAATTTCTTTCCTCTGATTCCACTGGTAAGAATAACTGCAAATAAAAGAGACAGGCTCATTACCACCAGACCGCCAATCAGCCAGATACGAAACAGGTTAAAAAATGAAGTCTTAAATAAGCTGGTACTCATCAGCTTTGTATAGTTGCCAAATCCTACAAATTTCCATAAATCCATGGAATCTGTAACTCCGTCGATCTTGAAAAAGCTCATGATCACTGTTCTGATGATCGGATACAGAAAGATTCCCAGAAACAGCAGAACTGCCGGAGTCAGAAATACAACGATCATCGTTTTATTCTTCTTCAAATAAATACCTCCTTTGTAAGTTATACCATATCTACGGATTGCTACGCTTCGCTCCCGCAATCCTCCAGCCATTCGGAATCCGCTGATTTACTTCGTAAATCGCTGCTTCCTCATGTCTTGCGGGATCCAAATTCAGAAGCCGCCCCGTGCAAGCACAGCGGCTTCTGAACTTGGATCCCTGATATCATCATACTATGCTTTCCGGTTTCGGGCAAGCGACCTTCTCTTGCTGCGCGCTACCTCGTATAGTCGTTTAGCAGCTGTTCGATCTGCAGATTCACGCTTTCCGGCATGCCTGCCGTATCTTTTTCCAAAAGCTTTACATAAAAATTCAGCTTCTGGCAGGCTGCCTTTTTGCCCTCAGCAGCTTTCATGCGAACCTTTACACGGCGTTGTTCCATCAGCGGGATGACAACATAGTACATGCAATCGTCCCGAAATGAAAGGTAGCCCAGTTCTTCGCCCTGGCTGTTTTTTACATAAAGGCGGTGTTTGGTCAGGCGCTTCGGGGAGATCACTTCGCCCTCGGCTGCCTGGATGTTTCCGGTCAGCTCCAGCATCGCCGGAATCAGAAAAATCCGGTTTCCTTCTGCGTCCGCTTTCTGCTCCTGTCCAAGCTCTTTTAACAGCACCGTGCTGTTCAGAAACTGCTGTGCCAATAAATAAACCAGAGCCGCCAGCGTCTGTATGCGGAGCCGCTCACTTTTATATATCTGTTTTTTGCGCTCTACTTCTTCCAAAATCTGCGATGCACAGGCGAAAATGCTTTTCTGGAACAGGGAAAAATCCTCTTCTGTCTTCCAGATATATTTTCCTGCTGCGATTTTAAAATACCCGATTTTCTCGCCTTCACTGTCCTCCGCATAGGAATAAATTTCCCGTTCGCGCCACGCCCGCAGGTTGACTGGTGCATCCCAGACCTGTGTTTTTGACGCATGGGATTTCACCTGATACGACTTTTTAGACACATATCCATCATACCAGCCGTTCTTTTTCAAATACGCATACGCATAATTTAACTGCTGCGCACTGT
>OLVW01001460.1_pt1 | contig 20138 bp, 16 predicted proteins | sample 1673301 | NCBI WGS metagenome assembly OLVW01 (sample SAMEA3178941, study PRJEB25190) | human gut metagenome
CCATTAAAAAGTACATATACAATAACATCAGCATATGGAACAAGAGTACATCCAACAACAGGAGAAGTAAAAAAACACACTGGAATAGACTTAGCAGGAACACACCATGCAGAAGTAATCTCAATAGCAGACGGAGAAGTAACATATGCAGGAGTACAAAAAGGATTTGGTAACAGTGTAGAAATCAAGCATATTGTAAATGGGGAAACAATATACAGCTTCTACGCACACTTATCAAGAATAGATGTACAAAAAGGTCAAAAGGTAAAACAAAGTCAAACAATAGGACTAGAAGGAGGAGACCCACAAACAGATCAAAATGTCGGAAACTCAACAGGTCACCACCTACACTTCGAGCTAAGAAAAGCAAGTGGATACGGAAACGACATAGACCCAACTAGTGTTTTTGGGGCCGGAGCAAAAAAACATTAATGTTTTCGGGGCCGGACTCAAAAAACACTAAAGACAAAAAGAACGCTGACTTGGGGACGGAGCAACTAATGACTTGGGGACGGAGCAAAAATCATTAAAAGCTTCTAATTTAATTTCAAATTTGGAATTGCATTTAGTTCTAATCCATCTCTTTTTCCTGCTATATAATTATAATATCCTGCTGAGCCTATCATTGCTCCATTGTCTGTGCATAGTTTTAAATCTGGCATATATACTTTTATTTTTTCTTTTTCTAATTTTAAAAATGCTTTTCTTATGTATGAATTTGCTGATACTCCTCCGGCTAATGCAACTGTTTTTAGTCCTGTTATTTCTATAGTTTTTTTTATATGTTCTATTAATATTTCCGTTACTGTTTTTTCAAAACTTGCGCATAAATTTGCTTTATTTATTTCTGGCGTTTTATGATGTAAATTTATTACTGCTGTTTTTATTCCACTAAAACTAAAATCTAAATTGTCAAAATGTGTTTTTGGCAGCTTTATATTAGGCTTGCCTTGTAATGCTAATTTATCTACTTTTGGTCCACCTGGATATCCTAAGCCAACTACTCTTGCTACTTTGTCAAATGCTTCCCCTATTGCATCATCTCTAGTTTTTCCTAGTACTTCAAATTCTGTGTATCTTTTTACATGTATTATTTGTGTGTTTCCTCCTGACATCATTACACATAAAAATGGTGGTTTTAAGTCTTTATGTGTTATATAATTTGCTGCTATGTGACCTTGTACATGATTTACTCCTACTAGTGATTTTCCTGTTGCATAACTTAATGCTTTTGCATATGATAGTCCTACAAGTAATGCTCCTACTAGCCCTGGTCCATATGTTGGTGTTATTGCATCTATATCTTCTATAGTTACTTTTGCTTCTTCTAGTGCTTTTTTTGTTACTCTTGATATTGCTTCTATATGATTTCTTGATGCTATTTCTGGTACTACTCCTCCATATTTTTCATGTATTGGTATTTGTGTGTCTATTATATTTGATAATATTTTTCTTCCATCTTCTATTACTGCTACTGCTGTTTCATCACAACTTGATTCTATTCCTAGTGTTAGCATTTTTTTCATCCTTTCTAATACTTGAATTTTGCAAAAGAATCTTAATCTGTTTTATCCTAATCTAAATATCAATTTTGCTAAGCCTAATATTCCGTTACTTACTCCTGTTATTGCTGGTGTAATTATATAACCTGCTAAATTTGTTATCCATAATACTACAAATATTATGTAAAATATTTGTTCATTATTTACAAACCAATTTTTTGCCTTTTGTGGTAAAAATGGTAAAATTACTTTTGAGCCATCTAGTGGTGGTAATGGTATTAAATTGAATACTCCTAATCCTATATTTATTGATATTACCCCTGATAATACTAATAATGTTGTACTTCCTATTGTTGAATTTAAAAATGACATACTTCCAAATTTGTACACTGCACAATATATTAATGCAAATATAAATGCTAATATAAAGTTCATTATTGGTCCTGCTATTGATACTAGAGCTTCTCCTTTTTCCATTGACATTTTTCTTGAATAATTTCTTGGATCTACATGTACTGGCTTTCCCCATCCAAATCCTGCTACTAATAACATTAATGTTCCAACCGGATCTAAATGGTCTTTTGGATTTAAGCTTAATCTTCCTTCTCTTCTTGCTGTGTCATCTCCTAATTTATCTGCTACATATGCATGTGCAAATTCATGGAATGTAATTGCTATTAATACTCCTGGTATGCTTATTAATAAACTTATGAGTTTTCCTGGCACCATTATATATTCCAATATTCCTATTATCATTAATATTGCTAATATTGTATATATTGTTTTTCTATCAAATGTAAAATTAAACATTTGTATCACCTCTTTCTATTTTTATATGAAAAAAGCTAATGTTCTAATTAGCTTTTTTCTTAATGTATCTAACTATTTTGTTCTAATTTAAAGGTTTCATTGTTGGGAATAGTAATACATCTCTAATTGATGCAGCATCTGTTAATAACATTACTAATCTATCAACACCAATTCCTAAACCACCTGTTGGAGGCATACCATATTCAAGAGCTTGAATAAAGTCTTCATCCATCATACCTGCTTCTTCGTCTCCAGCATTTCTGGCTTCAACTTGTTTTTTAAATCTTTCATATTGGTCAATTGGGTCATTTAATTCTGAGAATGCATTTCCATATTCTCTACCACCAATAAATATTTCAAATCTTTCTGTTAATCTTGGATCTTTTGGACTTCTTTTTGCAAGTGGCGAAATTTCTACTGGATAATCATATATAAATGTTGGTTGTATTAATGTTTTTTCTACATACTCGTCAAAGAATAAGCTTATTACATCTCCTCTTGTTTCTTTTGTTGGGTCTGGAATTTCTAATCCTCTTTCTTTTGCTAATGCAACTGCTTCTTCGTCTGAATTGATTTCGTTGAAGTCAACTCCGCAAGCTTCTTTTATGCTATCTATCATAGTAATTCTTTTCCATCCTGGTGTTAAGTCAATATCTTGTCCTTGATATGTTATTTTTGTTGTTCCCAAAACTTTCATAGCACATTTTGTGAATATTTCTTCTGTTATATCCATCATATCATTGTAATCTTGATATGCAGCATATAATTCTATTGATGTAAATTCTGGGTTGTGTCTAATATCCATACCTTCATTTCTGAATATTCTTCCCATTTCATATACTTTATCATATCCACCAACTATTAATCTTTTTAAGTTTAATTCTGTTGCAATTCTTAAATACATTGGTAAATCTAATGCATTGTGATGTGTTATAAATGGTTTTGCTGTTGCTCCACCTGATATTGTGTTTAGTATTGGTGTTTCAACTTCTAAGTAACCTTTTTCGTCTAATATTCTTCTTATCTCTGTTATTATTTTGCTTCTTGCTTCAAATGTTTTCTTTACTTCTGGATTCATTATTAAATCAACATATCTTTGTCTATATCTCAAATCTGGATCTTTTAATCCATGGAATTTTTCTGGTAATGGTCTTAATGATTTTGAAAGTAATGTTACTTCTTTTGCATGTACAGAAATTTCTTCAGTTCTTGTTTTAAATACAAAACCTGTTATTCCAATGATATCACCAATATCATATGTTTTAAATGCTTTATAGCTTTCTTCTCCTAAATCATTTATACTTACATAACTTTGGATTTTTTCATCACTGTCTTGTATTGTACAGAATGATGCTTTTCCCATTATTCTTTTTGCAATTATTCTACCAGCAACTGTTACATCTTTTTGTTCAAATTGTTCGTAATTTGCTTTTATTTCTCCTGCTGAATTTGTTCTATTAAATTTTGTTATTTCAAATGGGTCTTTTCCTTCTTCTTGTAATTCCTTTAATTTGTCTCTTCTTATTTGCATTAGATGGTTTATATCTAATTCTTCTACTTCGTTGTTATTGTTATTCTTATTTTCGCTCATTTTAACTTCTCCTTTTATATTTTATATATTTTAATTTTAAAAATAATGCTTATATTGCTAGGCAAACTTTATAAAAAAGGCAATGGCGCATACTTTTGTATGTAACCGCGTTTTTTATAAAGTTTAACGGCGCAAGACGAGTATTATTTTTAAAATTTACTCGTACCACTCAAGTTCCCAGTCACTAATCTTAACAGTATCACCTTCGCACACACCAAGTTCTTTAAGCTTATCTTCAATTCCCATATTTTTTAAACATTTTTGGAAATAATACATAGACTCATTATCTTCAATATTAATTCTACCCATAAGTCTATCAACAGCTCTACCTTTAACATAGAAAACACCATCTTCTTCGTATGCTTCCCATTCTTGGTCTTTGTCTTGCAAAGTATATACAACTCTGTCTTCGATTTCAACCAATTCTTCTTTTGGTAAAGTTTTTAGAACCTCTGTAACGTGGTCTATTAGTTGTTCAACTCCTTCACCTGTAACTGATGAAATTTTGAATAATTCTAATTTTTCTTTTTTCGCTAATTCTTCTAACTTTTTCAAATTTGAGTCGTCTTGCATACTGTCTATTTTAGTTGCAACTAATATCTGTTTTCGTTTTACCAACTTTTCACTATATTTTGCAAGTTCTTCATTTATTGTTTTGTAATCTTCAATAGGGTCTCTGCCTTCTTGTCCAGAAACATCAATAAAATGTAATAGTAATCTTGTTCTTTCAACATGTCTTAAGAATTGAATTCCAAGTCCTACTCCTTCACTTGCTCCTTCTATAATTCCTGGTATATCTGCTATTACAAATCCATCACCATTTTTTGTTTTTACAACTCCTAAATTTGGATTTATTGTTGTAAAGTGATAATTTGCAATTTTAGGTCTTGCATCTGTTACTGTTGATAGAAATGTTGATTTTCCTACATTTGGAAATCCTAACAAACCTACGTCTGCTAATAATTTTAATTCTAATATTAATTCTTTTTCTTCTCCTTTTTCTCCGTCTTCTGAGAATCTAGGGGCTTGTCTTGTAGGTGTTGCAAAGTGTGAGTTTCCTCTTCCACCTCTGCCACCTTTTAATATTAGTTCTTTTTGGTTTGGCTTAGATAAGTCTGCGACAACTTTTCCTGTTTCTGCATCTTTTACAACAGTTCCTATTGGTACTTTAATGTATAAGTCTTCTCCATATTTACCATTGCAACGGTTTCCGCTTCCATTTTCTCCGTCTTTTGCTTTGAATTTTCTGTTATATCTAAAATCGATTAGTGTATTTTTATCTTTGTCGACTTGAAAATAGATGTTTCCACCATTTCCTCCGTCTCCACCATCAGGTCCACCCGCTGCTACATATTTTTCTCTTCTAAACGTTGCAGCACCGTTTCCGCCGTTACCTGATTTAATCATTATTTTTGTATAATCTGTAAACATTTTTCCTCCCTCTATTTAATTTCTTGTATTAATATATTTTTTATAAGTCCCATTTTAGTATATTTTGTCACATCTACTTTGTATCTTTTATTATCTGATATCACCTTATAATTCGGAATATTTAAATAATTACCATCATTAATTTTCACACATAGTATAGCATCAAAATAATTATCTTCATTTTTTTCGAAAACTTCTTGTATTAATTTTTTTACATCTCTTCCATCTTGAGTTCCTATATAGTCTTCAAAAGAAGAATTATATTTAGATACTTGATTATAATAAAAACCACTTACATAAATATCTACTCCTTTCGTAGCTATACTTATCATATTGTAAACATAAATTGCAATAATTATAAATGCTAATATCATCATTATTACTATTAATACTTTTTTTATTTTACTTTCAGTTTCTAACTTATTCATATGTTTATTCTCCTTTAGTTTTAGTAATCAAGCATCATTGCTTTTTTTACTTTTTTCATTGTTTCTTTTGCTACCGCTCTTGCTTTTTCTGTGCCTTCCATTAAAATTTTATCAACTTCTTCCGGATGTGCTTCGTAATATGCTCTTTTTTCTCTTATTGGTCTCAATTCTTCAATTATATTTTTAGCAAGTTGTTTTTTGCATGCTACGCAACCACGTTTTCCTGCTTTACATTCTTCACATACTGTTTTTACATCTTCTTTTGGTGTAAATAAATTGTGATAATATGCAACCATACATATATCAGGATTTCCTGGATCATCTTTTTTTATTCTTGCTGGGTCTGTTACCGCACTCATGACTTTTTTTGTTATTTCTTCTTCACCATCTGATAAATAAATTGCATTTCCTAATGATTTACCCATTTTTTCGTTTCCGTCTAGTCCTTTTATTCTTTTTGAGTTTGAAAGTACTGCTTTTGGTTCTTTTAGCACTCCTTCACCATATATACTGTTGAATTTTCTGACTATTTCTCTACATTGTTCTATTAGTGGTAATTGGTCTTCTCCAACCGGTACTAGCTCACCTTCAAATGTTGTTATATCTGCAGCCTGACTTACTGGATAACCTAAAAATCCATATGTTACACTTTCTCCAAAGATGTCTCTTTTTTGTGCAATTTCTGTTTTTACTGTTGGATTTCTTTCTAGTCTAGCTATTGTTACCAAATTTGAATAGAATACAGTTAGTTCCGCTGTCTCTGGTATCATTGATTGTATATATATTGTTGTTTTTTTAGGGTCTATTCCCACTGATAAGTAATCCATTGCAACTTCTCTTACATTTTTTCTAACCTTTTCTGGGTTATTAAAATTGTCTGTAAGTGCTTGTACATCTGCTATTAATATATATGGATCATATTCTGGATTGTCTTGCATTTCTACTCTTGTTTTTAGTGACCCAAAATAGTGCCCTATGTGTAATTTTCCTGTTGGTCTATCTCCTGTTAATACTCTCTTTTTATCCATCTTTATTTTCTTCCCTTCATTCGTTCATCATATTTCAATATTACTTAAATTTTCTGTCTGCCAAATCTAGGCATTTATGTTGAAATTATACCATATTTTGGTTAAAAATTCAATTAAAATCTCACGTTTCTGTAAATTTTTATGCAATTTTTTATTTTTCCGAAATATATTATATCATACTTTATTTTTTGTAGCATATTAAATGTTGCATAAAATATATTTTTTATAAAATTGCAATTTAGTAAAAATATTATTTAAAATATTTTTCTTAACTGTAATAAATGAAAGGAAAATGATTTTATGAAAAAAATTTTATTTAAAGGTGCTGGTTCTGCAGTTCCAACTCCATTTACTAATGATAGTGTGAATTTAAAAGAATTTAAAAAATTTTTACAATTCCAAATCGATAATGATATTGATGCTTTAATTGTTTGTGGTACAACAGGTGAAAGTGCCACAATGACAAAAGAAGAAAAAATTGATGCTATAAAATATGCTGTTGAAATTGCACATAAAAGCGAAACTTCTACACGTAAAATTCCAGTAATTGCTGGAACTGGTTCAAATAATACGAAAGAAGCAATTGTAATGTCAAAAGTTGCTGAATCTTTAGGTGTTGACGGTGTTTTAGTTGTTACTCCATATTACAATAAAACAACTCAAGAGGGGTTAATTGCACATTACAAAGTTATTGCAGAAAGCATTAATATTCCAATTATTTTATATAATGTACCTAGTAGAACCGGAATGAATATTGAACCAGAAACCTGTTTAGAACTTTCAAAAATTGATAATATAGTTGCTATAAAAGAAGCCAGCCGGAAATATTTCACAAGTTGCAGAAATTGCTCATTTGTGTGGGGATAATTTGCATATTTACTCTGGCAATGATGACCAAGCAATTCCTATTTGTTCTTTGGGTGGTTTGGGTGTTATCTCTGTTTTATCAAATATTAAACCAAAGTTTACACATGATATGGTTTGGAATTTTTTAAATGGTGATGTTGAAACGGCTAAAAATATGCAATTAGGAAGTATTCCTTTGATAAATGATTTGTTTGCTAAAGTTAATCCTATTCCTGTTAAAGCTGCTTTGAATAAAATGGGCTTTGAGTTTGGCAGTACTAGACTGCCTTTGAAATAAAATTAGGGATTGGGGGACGGGTCTCCAATCCCCTTTTTTTTATTAAATATGATAAAATTAGGGATTGGAGACCCGTCCCCCTAATTCCTAATTTTACTTCATTTTTTCTTTTATTCTAACTAAAGTATTCAAAGCATCAATTGGAGTTAACTCATTTAAATTAACCTTATCTATCTCGTGAGCAATTTCTGCCAATTTATAATTAAACATATCAAATTGTCCCTCGACAGCCTTCTTACTTTCCTGTTTTTTACCAGTTAAGATATTCTTTCTTTCTAAACCTCTTAAAATTTCGTCTGCTTTTTGTGTTACAGCCTTTGGTACACCTGCTAAACGCGCAACATGGATTCCATAACTTTCGTCTGTTCCACCTGGTATAATTTTTCTTAAAAAGATAATATCTTCTCCTTTTTCTTTAACTGCAATGTTGTAATTTTTTACACCTTCTAGTTTTTCTTCTAGTTCTGTTAATTCGTGGTAATGTGTCGCAAATAATGTTTTTGCTCCGCATTTTTCTTTATCTGCAATGTATTCTGCAACTGCCCAAGCAATTGATAAACCGTCATATGTTGATGTTCCTCTTCCTATTTCATCTAATATTACTAAACTGTTTGATGTTGCTTCTTTAAGAATTGTTGCAACTTCCATCATTTCTACCATAAATGTACTTTGTCCCATACTTAAGTCGTCTGATGCTCCAACCCTTGTAAATATTTTATCTACAACACCTATGTGTGCTTCTGATGCTGGTACAAATGAGCCTACTTGTGCCATTAATGTAATTAATGCAACTTGTCTCATATATGTTGATTTACCAGCCATGTTAGGTCCTGTTATAATTGATAATCTATTTTCTTCTTTATCAAGATATGTATCATTTTCAACAAATACACCTGTTCCAAGCATTTTGTCTATTACAGGATGTCTTCCACCTTTAATGTCTAAAATTCCTGAATCATCTACTTCTGGCATACAATAATTCAAATCTTCTGCAACTGTTGCAAATGATGTAAGTACATCTAATGTTGATACAATGTTTGCTGATTTTTGTAGTCTTTTTACATTTTTAGCAATTTTGTCTCTTATTTGTACAAAAGCGTTATATTCTAAGTTTACAACTTTTTCTTCTGCTCCAAGTATTTGATTTTCTAGGTTTTTCAAGTCTTCTGTTATAAATCTTTCCGCATTTGTTAATGTTTGTTTTCTAACAAATCTTTCTGGCACTTGGTCTAAATATGATTTTGTAACTTCTATGAAATATCCAAATACTTTGTTAAATCCAACTTTTAAATTTTTAATTCCTGTTTTTTCTCTTTCTTCTGCTTCTAATTGAATTATCCAATTTTTGCCCTCTGTTGTAGCAGTCTTCAACTTATCAATTTCTTCGTTATATCCTAGTTTGATAATTCCACCGTCTTTTACTGTCATTGGTGGGTCTTCTACTATTGATTTATCAATAAGTTCATAAATATCTTGTAACTCATCTAAGTTTTCATATAAATCTTTAAGCATAGGAGAATTTACATTTGATAACACTTTTTTCAAATCCGGCAATTTTGATAATGAATTTTTCAATGTTATCATATCTCTTGCATTTGCATTTCCATAAGCCATTTTACCTGCAAGACGTTCAATGTCATATACTTTTTTAAGATTTTCTATAACATCTCCTCTTAAAATAACATCATCTTTCAATTCTTTTACAGACTCTAGTCTTCTATTAATTTCTGTTGTATCTATAAGTGGGTCATTAAGCCATCTCCTTAAAGCTCTTCCTCCCATTGAAGTTGATGTTTTATCAAGCACCCATAAAAGTGTTCCCTTTTTAGATTTATCTCTCATTTTTTCAGTTATTTCAAGGTTTCTTCTTGCATTGATATCAAGTGACATATATTTTGAAATATTATAAACTGTTATCTTGTTGATGTGGTCAAGTGTTGTCATTTGAGTTTGTTCAATATATTCAATTAATGCATTTATTGAACAAACAGCTAATGTTTTGTCAGCAATATTTTCTATTTCTTTTTGATTACTATCAACAAAATTAAATCTATATCTTATTTTTTCCGCATCATCTGAAAAAAATTTATCATTAAATCTTGTAATATATGAGTCAAATCTTTCTTTTATCTTGTCCATTTCTTCTTGGCAATTTGACATCAAACTATTTATTACAAGTTCTGATGGCATATATCTTGCAATTTCGTCTAGAACTAATGGGAAGTTTTGGTTGTCCTTTATTTCTGCAGAATAAAATTCACCTGTTGAAATATCACATACACTAATTCCAAAATAAATTCCAGATTTAAAAATTGACATTATGAAGTTATTTTTTCTTTCTTCTAGCATATTACTATCAACTACAGTTCCTGGTGTTACAACTCTTATAACACCTCTTTTTACTATTCCTTTTGCAGTTTTTGGGTCTTCCAATTGTTCACATATTGCAACTTTATAGCCTTTTGCAATCAATCTTGATATATATATTTCTGCTGCATGATGTGGTATTCCGCACATTGGTGCTCTTTCCTCTTGTCCACAATCTTTTCCTGTTAACGTTAATTCTAGTTCTCTTGAAGCTGTTACTGCATCGTCAAAGAACATTTCATAAAAGTCTCCTAGTCTGTAAAATAGGATGCAGTCTTTGTATTGTTCTTTTGTTTCAAGATATCTTTGCATCATTGGTGAAAATTCTGCCATATTTATTACTCCCTTTCATCTTTATATGATTCATCTTCAATTTTTTATATTTTTCTTTTTAAATTTTACTCCCCTTATATTCACTTCATCTCATCTTGACTTTGATGATTTTTCTTCAATAACTTCATTTCGTCCTGAATCTTCTTTATTTTTGCTTGATCTTGGAGTTTTTCCAACTTTTATTCTCTCTCGAAAAAAGTCGCTTTTTTTCATTCTATCAAGTTCGTCACTTTTTCTTGTTAAGCTTTTTCTTGTTTCTCCAATTTCACTTAATATTTCATCTTCAGGCATACCTTTCTTCTTTAGTGCATTATACATAGCAAATATAGCTAATAATTCTGCTTTTCGTTCTTCTGTACTATCCTTTGTATAGCATACCTTTCCAAAGGAAATTGAATTTATATATTTAAAATCATCTTCTTGAATATTTTCTCTTATATAAGATTTATATATACTGTACAATCTTGGATCTTGTGATTTAATTTTATTTATGTTTCTTCTATATGTTCTTTCCGCTATTTTATATTCCTCAAGTACATCCGATATTTTTTTATTGTTTTTTATTATTTCTATAATTAAATTTCTATAGTCGATATTTTTATTTTCTGCTGGTTTATATGGATATTGTTCTAAATATTTCTCAAGTAATTCTGAATTTTGCATATTATATATTTTTCCATAAAGTGTTCTTATATCCGTTTGTAACATAGTTGCTAATTCTACTCTCGTTATTTCCTTTTTTATTACTTTTTCAATTAATTTTTCAAAGTCTTGATCACTAACTTCTATCATTATATACAATACCTTTCTTTTATTTTACTCACCTTTCAAATACCACATATGTTCAGAAACTATTTTAAGTTCAACCATATTTCCGATTAACTTTTTATCACCTTCAAAAATAACAACTTTATTGCTATCTGTTCTACCAGTAAGCATATCATCATTATTTTTGCTAGTACCTTCAACCAAAACTTTTTGTGTAGTTCCAACATATTTTTGATTATTTTCTGCAATTTGACTTTCAACTAAGGCTTTTAATTTATTAAATCTTATATGTTTTTGTTCTTCTGGAACTTGATTTTCCATTCTATTACCAGGTGTTCCAACTCTTCTTGAATAAATAAACATATATACTTGCTCGAATTTTACTTTTTCTACCACATCTAGTGTGTCTTCAAACTCTTCATCTGTTTCACCTGGGAAACCAACAATTATATCTGTTGATAATGTTAAGTTTGGAATTCCTGCTTTCATTTTTTCTACCAAGTTTAAATATTGTTCCTTAGTATATTTTCTGTTCATTTCTTTTAATACTTTTGTATTTCCAGACTGTAGTGGCAAATGTACTAATTTGCATACTTTATCACATTCTGCAATTGCTTTTATAACATCATCTGTAAAATCTTTTGGATGTGGTGATACAAATCTTATTCTTTCTATTCCTTCTATTTTGTTTACTGCTCTTAGTAATGTTGCAAATGAATTTACTCCTTCATATTCTTCAAATTCTATGCCTTTTTCTCTTTCTACTCTTAAATATGAATTAACATTTTGGCCTAAAAGTGTAATTTCTTTATATCCTTGTTTTGCAAGTTCCCTTACTTCTTCAATTATTGCTCTAGGTTCTCTGCTTCTTTCTCTTCCACGTACATATGGGACTATGCAATAACTGCAGAAATTGTTACATCCATTCATTATTGTTACAGATGCTTTTATGCTACTATCTCTTTTTATTGGTAGTCCTTCATATACTTTTCCATCTATGTCTAGTATATCTTCTAATTTTGTTTTATTTTCTATAACTTCATATAAATCTTGTGGAAATTTGTGTAGTGTGTGTGTTCCAAATATTATGTCTGTATAAGGATAACTTTCTTTTATTTTGTCTGTAATGTGTTTTTCTTGCATCATGCATCCACCAATTGCTATAATTGTTCCACGTTCTTCTTTTATTTTTTTAAGTTCTCCTAATTTTCCAAATAATTTATCTTCTGCATTTTCTCTTACACAACATGTGTTAAACAATGCTAGGTCTGCTTCTTTTTGATTTTCTGTTCTAGTATATTCCATTTTTTCTAACATTCCGCATAGTTTTTCTGAGTCGTTTTCGTTTAATTGGCATCCCATTGTTAGTATACTATATTTTAGATTTTTATTTTCATTTATTTTTTTTACTTTTTCTATGTATTCTTTTTGTATATTTATTTCGTTTTCTGTGTTCAATTTTTACTCCTACCCTTCATTTTCTATTCTAATTCTTTCATTGCTTGTTCGTATTGTTCTTTATTTGGTGCTTTTCCGTGCCATTCTGCTTTATTTTCCATAAAAGATACGCCTTTTCCTTTTATAGTTTTTGCAATAATACACACTGGTTTTCCTTTAACATTTCTGGCAACATCAAATGCATCTATAATTTCTTGATAATTATGTCCATCTATATTTATTACTTGAAATCCAAAACTTTTGAATTTTTCATCAATTGGATATGAACTCATTACTTCTTCAATTGTCCCATCTATTTGTAAATTATTATTATCTACTATCACACATAAGTTATCTAATTTGTATTTATTCGATGCCATTGCTGCTTCCCAAACTTGCCCTTCTTCTATTTCTCCATCTCCCATTATGCAATACACTCTATAGTCTTTTTTATCTAATTTTCCGGCAATTGCCATTCCATTTGCAGCAGATAATCCTTGTCCTAGAGAACCTGTTGTCATGTCAACGCCTGGTATTTTTTTCATATCTGGATGTCCTTGTAATCTGCTATCAATGTGTCTTAGTGTTTTTAATTCTTCTATATTAAAATATCCTCTGTTTGCTAATGTTGAATATAATGCTGGTGCGCAATGTCCTTTTGATAAAACAAGTCTATCTCTGTTTTCATCTTTTGGATTTTCTGGATTTATATTCATTTCATAAAAATATAAGACTGTCATTATATCTGCAATTGATAGTGAACCTCCTGGGTGGCCAGAGTTCCCACCAAATACTGCTTCTATAATTCCTCTTCTAATATTTTTTGAAATTTTGCTTAATTTTTCTATATCATTTATCTTTTCCATAATTCTTCCTCCTATGTTTTGCAATTATGTTGATTGCTTTTATATTATATAATTTTTATTCATTTTATTCAACCTTTTTAATATAATTTATGGTATAATAACTACAAATTGTAATTGTGAAAGGTGTGATTATATGTTTGAAAAATATCTTAATAAAACTGAACTTATTGAAAATTTACAAGTGCTTATAAAAATCCCAAGTGTTCATGCAGAATCTTCTGTTCATAATGAACCCTTTGGGCTAAATACTGTTAAGGCTCTTGAATATGTTTTAGATTTAGGCAAAAAATTAGGATTCAAAGCTAAAAATATTGATGGATACTGTGGTTATATTGAATTCGGGGAAGGCTCTGAATTAATTGGAATTGTTGGACATTTAGATGTTGTGCCAGAAGGAGAAAATTGGACCTATCCTCCATTTGATGCACGCATCAAAGACAATAAAATTTATGGTAGAGGTGCTATTGATGACAAAGGTCCAGTTATGGCAAGTTTGTATGCTATGAAGGCAGTTATGGACTATTGTTCTGAAAATAATATTTCTATAAATAAAAGGGTACGATTAATTTTAGGTCTAAATGAAGAAAGAGACTGGAAATGCATTAATTATTATAAAGAACATGAGGAAATTCCTTCTATAGGATTTAGTCCAGATGCAGACTTTCCTTGTATATATGCAGAAAAAGGTTTATTGTCTCCATTTTTAATTATGGACTATTCTAATTTTAAAGATAAAGATATCATTTTAAGTGATATTAACTGTAATAATAATCCTTTAAATGTTGTACCTAAATATTGTAGTTGTACAATTTCTGTTAAAAATAATATTGACATTGATGATGTTATTTCTTTTGTACGAAGTGTTATTAATGAACCATCTTTTAAAATTGATATTGAAATTTTAAATAATAATCAAATAAAACTAATATCTCGTGGTGTTCAAGCACATGCCGCACATCCTGATTTAGGTATAAATGCTATAACTAATTTGATTATTATTTTGGATAAATTATTTAAGAATTATGGTATTGTTATACCTTTATTTGATTTATTTACTCAATATATTGGTCTTGATTATAATGGAAACAAATTAGGAATTAATGTTCCTGATGAGTCTGGAGAACTTACTTTAAATGTTGGTAAATTTTATTTTAAAGATGATGAATTAAAAATTGGATTTAATTTAAGAGTTCCTATTAATACTACCTTTGAATTTATAGCCAATAAATTTACAGAAGTTAGTAAAAATTATAGTGATGTTCATTGTGAACTTGGTGGTAAAATGAATCCTTTATATGTTCCAAAAGATTCATATTTAGTTAAAACTCTTTGCAAAATTTATAATGATGTTACTAATTCTAATGCAGAACCTATTGCTATTGGTGGTGCTACCTATGCTCGTGCTTTTGATAATTTTGTTTCTTTTGGTGCCAATTTGCCTGGTCAAAAAGATATGTGCCATCAAACTGATGAGTTTATTTCTATTGATAATTTACTTTTGGCATATGAGATTTATTGTAGGGCTATTTATGAACTTTTACATTAAGAAAGTTTATAACTTTCCTAACAAATAAAAAAAGAGGGATTTAGGTTCGTAGACCCATAATCCCTTTTATTCTCCAAAAATTTCTTTAAATTCTTGTTCATTTATTTTCTCTTGAGCAAGCAATGTCTGAGCAATAGCATCTAATTTATCTCTATGTTCAATCAATAACTTTTGTGCATTATTATATGCCTCATCAATTAATGATTTAACCTCTGCTCCAATTTTATCACCAATATTTTCTCCAAATACAAACATATCATTTTGTTCTTTTCCTTGGAAGTCAATTGGTCCTAAATTGTCGCTCATACCATATTTTGTAACCATTTCTCTTGCTATTCTTGTTGCAACTTCTATATCGTTACTTGCACCTGTTGAAATATCATCTAAAACTAATTTTTCTGCCGCTCTACCACCAAGTAATGCTATAAGTTTTTCTTTCATTTCTGTTTTAGAAATATAATATTTATCTTCATCAGATTTGTACATTGTATATCCACCTGCAACACCTCTTGGTATAATTGATACTTCTTTTACATCTGTTTGTGTTGGTAAATATCTACTTACAACCGCATGTCCTGCTTCGTGGTATGCAGTTAATTTTTTGTCTTTTTCTGAATATACTCTTGTTTTCTTTTCTAGTCCTACTGTTACCTTTTTTACTGCTTCTTCTATATCAGAGTTTTCTATTTCATCATGTTTGTTTATTGTTGCTATAATTGCTGCTTCATTTAAAATATTAGCAAGTTCTGCACCTGTAAATCCTGCAGTGTCTTCTGCTATGCTTTCTAAGTTTACATCATCAGAAAGTTTTTTATCTTCCGCATGAATTTTTAAAATTTCTAATCTTCCTTTTAAATCAGGTACTGGAATTGTTATTTGTCTATCAAATCTTCCTGGCCTTAATAATGCTTTATCTAGCATTTCAGGTCTATTTGTTGCTGCTAATACTATTATAGTTTCTTCTGAACTGAATCCATCCATTTCAACTAATAATTGATTTAGTGTTTGATTGTTTTCTGTTTCTGCTCCACTGTTTGATGTTCTTCTTGCTCCTATTGCATCAATCTCATCTATAAACACTATACATGGAGATAATTTTCTTGCTCTTTCAAACAATTTTCTAACTCTTGATGCACCAAGTCCTGCAAACATTTCTATAAATTCTGAACCACTCATTGAAATAAATGGTACATCTGCTTCTCCTGCAATTGCTTTTGCTATCAATGTTTTACCTGTTCCTGGTTTTCCATATAATAAAACTCCTTTTGGAATTTTTGCACCCATTTTACTGAATTTTTCTGGTTTTTTCAAAAAGTCTACTATTTCTATTAATTCTTCTTTTTCTTCGTCAAGTCCTGCAACATCTTTAAATTTTATTTTTGTTTTTCTTTCTGTATCATCATATACTTGTCCTTTTTCTCCCAAACCTTGCATTTTGAATATCATTACAAATAATGCTACCATTACAATTGTTGGAAGTAAACTTAATAATGCTGTTGATAAAACTACTAATGTACTTTTTGGTTTTTGTATTAACTCTATTTCATTTCCTTCTGCTACTTTTTGTTGTACTAATTCGATAAATGCTTCTGTGTTTGGAACTATAGATTTCTTTTCTTCATCTACATTTTTCATTTTTACTTTTACTGATGTACTTCCAACTGACATTTCTATTTTTTCTACATTTCCATATGATATCTCTTTTATTAGGTCTGTATATGCTAATGTTTTATCATCTTGATTTTGATTTTTACTAACAAAATACATTGATATACCTACCATTATTACTAGAATAACACCTAATATTATTGATGATATTAGTATTTTCTTGTCATTCTTTTTGTTTTGGTTTTTATCCATTTATTTTTTTATTCCTTTCTTTCTTGTTTTTTACGCATTTGAGCCTTCTGGTTCTTCTCCGTCATTATCTTTTTCTTCTTGTTCTTTATTCTGTTCTTCTTTTTTCTTTTTGTCTTTTTTGCTTTCTGGTTTTTCTCTCTTTTCTTCTTTATTTTCTTCTTTATTTTCTTCTTTAATTTGTTTTTCTACTTCAACTATTTTTTGAACTTCACCTTGTTTCTTGTTAAATTCTGTTTTTAAAATAAATATTGCAGCCATTATATATATTGAAGCTATTAATGCATATAATACCTCAAAATATGATATTTGATATGGGTAAAATGCATTTATTGCTATATATATAATATTTAATAATGCAGGTAATGTTATTGCATATATTGCCATATTAAATATTGCTACATATCTTATTTTTAGTTTTAATATCATTGTTGCTAAATATCCAAAAATACTTATAATTATGATGTAGAATAGTAGGTTTATTAAATAAATCACAAATGAGTATATTAATAGTGATGCAAATAAACTAAAATATAAATTCATTATTCCATTTCCATTTAAATAATCTAATAGTGATTGTTTATTGAATTCTGTTATTCCCATTTGTCCAAACAAGTCTTTGTAATTATAATCTGTTGTTCCGTTTGTACCAGATTGTTTTAACATTAATTTGTTTTTTAAAATTATTACTGCATTTTCTTCATCACTTGTTTCTTCTATATATTGATTAATTTGTTGTTCATCGTCTGTTTTTGTATCTACTATAATTTTTCCAAAGTTTTCATTTTCATCTATTATTGCTTCTTCTGTTCCAACTTGTAATGTGTCTTCTTTATATGTTAATTCTGGTATTTTTTCGTCTATATATTTTGCTACTTCTTTTACTTTTAAACTTGTTCTATATACAGTTGCAAATGATGATATTGCTCCTATAATTAATACTAATGTCATTAAATATATTATCGCTCTTCCTAATCCTTCTGCTGATAATTCTGGATATTTTTCTATTTTGTTTATTGAATACCAAATCTTTTTAAAAAATCCTTTATTTATTTTTTCTTGAGGCTCTTTTTTCATTTCTTCACATTCCTTTCTTAGGTTCCATTTGAATTGTGGTTATTTCAATTCCATTCCCTTTTAACGCTACTATCAACGTGTTTTATGTTTGCATTAAAAATCACTTCATCTCCTATTTTTATATCTTTTCCAGTTATATCAACTGTAACATGATATGTTCCAACTCTTCCTAATATAGGACAATTTTTATTGTTTATTTTTACATACATTTGTTGTTTTTTTAATGCATCTTTTATATCTCTTACAATATATCTTATTTTGTCAACAATTCTAAACATATCCCTTCCGGTTTGGATATTTATTCCGTCCATATATCCTGTTGGGATTATTGCAACTGTTGTGGTTCTTTTGGTTGTGTATGCATTTGAATAACCTACATTAAATCCTTTTGGTAATTCTTTTATTTCTGCTACATTTGATTTTAAATATCCTACTTTTTTTAGTCCCATTGTGTTTTTAAATGATATTCTTCCTGTAAATGCTGAACCTATTCTTACTGCATTTAAATGCATTTGTGGAAATTTTATAAATGCTGATGTATTACATACATGCAATATTCCTGTTTCTATTTCATTCATTTTTAATGTTTCTATACAATCTATAAATCTATTAAATTGGTTTTTTGTGTATTTATCGTCATAGTATGCGTTTGAAAAATGTGTGAAAGTTCCTTCTATTTTTATATTTTGCAATGGTTTTATTGTTTTTATTATTTCTTCTCTATTACTATATATAAATCCATATCTTCCAAACCCTGTATCTATTTTTAAATGTACTTTTATTTTTTTATTTAGTTCTTGTCCTACTTTTTCAACTGTTTCTGCTGCTTCTTTTGAGCCTATTGTTAAAATTATATTATTTTCTACAAGTGTTTGTATGTCTTCTTTTATTGCAGTTGAAGATAACATTAATATTTTTGCGTCTGTTTCTTCAATTCCTGCTTGTCTTATTTTTAGTGCTTCTTCAATTGTTGATACTGCTAAAAAGTTTATACCATTGTCTATTAAAAATTTTGAGTATTCTTCAATTCCTAAGCCATATCCATTTGCTTTTACTACTGCTATTATTTTTACTTTTTTTCCATTGTCGTCTGGTAAATTTGTTTCTGCGTATTCTTTTATTTTTTGTATGTTATATCTTAAATCTTCTTTATTTATAACTACTGCTTTCACATTTTCCTCCGTTTTTTCAACCAATTGGGACGTTGTTCATTTGGTTGAAAAATTTTTGATTATTTTCAGCCATTAACTATACGTCCCTCATGGTTCTAATGGTCTATTTTTTTATGTTTCTTTTTATTTGTCTTAATGTCCTAAATGCCTTTTCTGAAAATTTGTATAATCTATATTTTACTGGTTTAAATGGTATGTATATTTCGCCTATAAATTCTGTAAATTTTGCTCCAAATCCTTTTTTGAATCTGTATAATCCATATTGTGGATGATTTTCATCAACAACTCCAGATACACCTCTAAAGTCATATATATCATCATGTCTTGCTATTGCCATTTTTATCATTTCCCATTGTAATAAATAATTTGGCATTAAATTTCTGTGTTGATTACTACTTGCTCCATATAAGTACCATGTTTTGTTTCCATAGAATATTGGTATTACTCCTGATATAGGTTTTCCATCATAATATGCCATTAATAATTTCATATGTCCACCTGGTACCATATTGTCATACATTTTTTCGAAATATGATAATGGTCTTGTTATAAATCCATCTCTGTTTCCTGTTTCTATCATTATTTTGTGGAAGTCTTTTAAATCTTCTCTTGTTCCTTCTTTTACTGTTACGCCTTTTCTTCCTGCTAAACGGATATTATATCTCCATTTTTGGTGGAATCCTGCCATTACTTCTTCTTCTGTTTTATCTTTTATGTCTAGTCTAAATACAAATCTTGGTTGTATTTCGTCTTTGAAGTCTTTTGCATCATCTTTTATTTT
>OLVW01001463.1_pt1 | contig 20118 bp, 19 predicted proteins | sample 1673301 | NCBI WGS metagenome assembly OLVW01 (sample SAMEA3178941, study PRJEB25190) | human gut metagenome
AATACCCGCCATACAGGAATAAGGATAAAATAATTCCCATTACGATGATATTTAGAATCTGATTGCCTGCCTGTGCAATACGAACTGCGATTTTCATCCGTACCCTGCCCCTCCTTATTCATTCTTTATGTTTATGGATTTTTTATGCCTCTTTGCGATTTCTTTTGAAAAAGAAGAATGCTGCCATAGAACCTGCAAGAGCAATCATAAGGATGTATGGACCGTAGTTGAGAATAACACCTGTTGGGCTTGTGGAATTTTTAGTATTGGTTACTGTGGCCTCACTACCATCACTGGAAATTGTTAATGTTCCTTCTGATAAACCAGTTGTATAAGTCGCTTGATATCCCTGAGTATTCGCTTCCTCTACTGCTTGAACCTTGTCGCCTTTTGTTAAACCATAGATATGAATTTCTGTATTATTTGTAACTGTATATGTAGCCTTTTCTCCACTTGTAAGAGGGTTCTGCTCTGCATTATCAAGTGTTATTTTATATTTTTCTCCTGCAGTTCCAGTTACTGTTACAACCAACTGGAATGTATCACTTTCTACAGCCTGATTACCTGTAATTACTTTTTTAATCACTACATCATGTGTAGTATCTTTGTTTTTGTCCTGACCATAATCATTGTTAAAAATCAGATCTGCCTTATCGCCATTTTTAGCTGAAACAACATTTCCCACATAAAGTCCATCTGTTCTATTATACACATATACATATACATCGTAGGAAGTTGTATCTGTTGTTACACCTTCATAATTATTTGCCTTCTCTGTTACTGTATAATGATAAACGCCCGGTCTTTCAAATACAGCAGCATCTGTTTTTAAAGATCCTTCTGCTGTATAAGTCTCTGCTGCACTTCCTTTTCCTCCCGGCGTAAAGGCTGCTCCTGTTTCTGCTGTTAATCCTCCAGCTATACCCTCATATACTACCTGATCTTTATTCCCATCACTAAATGTTCCTGCATCAGCAACAGCAACCTCAAACTCAAATGTAGTATTTGGTGCCATCGTATTTCCATCTGTCAATACATTTTTAGTTACAGGAATCGTTGTAATCGGATTTCCACTGTGAACACCGGCCGCGCTCACATTCATCCCCATCATTCCTGCCGCCAATGTTCCTGCCATCAGCGCCGCCATCAACCGTGTCGAAAATTTCTTTTTGTCCGCTCTCATAACAAATTGCCTCTCTTTCTTCGTTAAGATTATTTACTGTCAGCTAACTATCTATCAGCGGAAGACATCTGCCTTCCGCTATATCAAGTGCTTTTGGATTTTAGCGGGGAAAGTTGCTTTTTCCAAAAGCACGAGATACCTTTCTTTTTTCGGCATTTGTATATTTCTTTATATTCTCTACTGTTTTTTATAGATTCTATAAATCAGAACGTCTTAAAATAGTGATGACTTTTCCTTTGATTTCTTTTTTAGAAACCGCCCCAAAATAGCGGCTGTCTCTTCCACCCTCCCTGTAATCGCACAGAAGAAATACTTCGTCTTTCTTTAGCGAAAGAGGATAGTTCACTTTCTTTTTGTCATATGGATAGGTTTTATAAAATACATTCGTTTCTATTACTATGCTTCCATTTACTTTTAATTCGCCATCCCCTGTAATTTCTACGGAATCGCCGCCATGTGCCACGACTCTTCCAGTACTTATTTTCCCCTGTTTTCTAAATACGAGGACATCTCCACTGTTAAAATTTTTCTCCAATCGATAGTAAAGCAGGAGATCTCCGGCACTAATGCGGGGGAACATGTCATTTCCACGCATTGGTGTAATTCCAAAGAATACACCAAACAACAGCCATAGAAAAATAAGTAAAATTACAAGACGGATAAAAAATGCTTTTATCTTTGCTATTCTCAATATATAATCTGCCATTAATATCGGCTTTTACAATTCCCGTATATGTTTCTTCTTCGTCAAATGGTCTACACGTCACTCTTTGATTTTCTGCAATGTCTAGGGCTGGCAATGCGATTCTACGATTAATTGCAGATTGGCGAATATATTCGCTGAGATTTACTTTTTCAGTTCTTGCTTTCAATACAATTAAATTGTATTCATCTTCTGTAACTCTTATTTTAATAGACTTGCTTTTGTTCATTTAATTACCTGCCTTTCATTTATTAATTTATATATAAATTATAACGCAAAATCAGCATTTTGTCAATATATATTTGTGGGTACAAATGGAGTACAGAATATTTGTGGGCATAAATAGGGTACAAAATATGTCTGCCTTTTGTGGGAACAAATTTTATTATTTTGTGGGTACAAATGTACGAACAAAAATAGTCGTACATTCGTACTCCGAATAGAACGCCTGTTTTATACTAAACTATATAATACAAATAAAATGGAGTGCATTTGTGGGTACAATTTTTTTGGAGTACAAATGGATTACAAAATTTGTAAACCATTTGTGGGTACAAAATATATAATGTGCTCCATTTGTAGGACGTTACGCCGATATGCCAGGAATGTAACAGCAAGCCCCCATTTCCTTGATTACTGCCGAAGGCTCTCAGACAGCAAAGAGGGAGACCACCGGGAACCCATGGGCGGTTTTTTGTGGGGTGGTCTCCCTGCGTCCGTTGGTAATATCCTAAATTAATTATGAAATAATTATAAAAATTTCAAATTCGTTTTTTATTTTAAAAAATTTCCTGCATATTAGAATTGAATAAATTTAAAGGAGGTGAAAATTGTGGAAGAATACTTAAAAGAATTTAATGAATATAAATACATTGTCCTATGCAATGGGTTGTTTGATGCAGGTTTTAAGAATTTAAATGACGCTTTAGACCATTGCGCTAATCAGAAAAAACGTTATAGATATAACAATTATAAAGTTTATGATGTAGACGGTGAAGACGATACCAAACAACTTGAACGAATTCGGGAAAGTTACGAATCCTATATTCATTATCTTGAAGAACGTGAAAACGATGATTGGGAACATTAAGCATATCTTCCAGCGCCGATCGGCGCTGGAAGATATGCCCCCGGACATTTAACGTCTTCGTTAAGTGGTACGGGGTACTGGTTTGCCGCAAAGAATATTTAAGAAGGAGGTGAGAGAGATGAGAGCAACAATGCACAATGCCAGAACGGGCAAAAATGGTGTATTTTTGGCAAGACACAATGACAGGCAATTTGATACAAATAAAGCAGACCATATAAAAGAAGATAACAGTAAAGAAAATGTTTATTGGCATTGGATGCAGGAAGAACAACCACAAATGACATTTGAAGAAGCCGAAGCTGCCTTTTATGAAAAATATTGCAGAAGTTACTTAGACGCTCAAAATAACCGATATAAGAAACAAAGACACGCTGAGAGAGTTAAAAGTATGGACGAGTACAGGACAACCCCGCAAACGTGTCCTGAAGAAGTTATATGGGCAATAGGAAATCAAAACGATACAATATCGCCCCGAATATTAAAGAATATAATTCAAGAACAAATTAATTGGGAACAAAAAAATTTTCCTGGCGTACGTGTTTTAGACGTTTCTTTGCATATGGATGAAGCAAGTCCGCATATTCACGAAAGGCGCGTTTTCCTCTATACAGATTCGCAAGGGCATAAAGCTATTGGACAAAATAAAGCACTTGAACAAATGGGGATTGGCTTACCTCACCCGGATAAGCCTAAAAGCAGATATAACAACCGAAAACAGACTTTTAGCAAAATCTGTAGAAATCATTTTCTGCAGATATGCAAGGAACACGGATTACAGATAGAAGAAAAACCTCGGGAACATAGTAAATCAGGGAGAGAACTGGAAGATTATAAGGCAATTCAAGCAATGAAAAAGGCAGATGATTTTGCTATATTAAATAAAAGGTTAAATGCCAGTATTAATATCAAGCAGTCTCAAATAAATGACTTAGAAGAGGAATACTGCAGAACAAAGAAGAATTTGGAAGAACTGCAGAATATGCTGCATACTGCAGAACAGCGTAAAATGTTTGAATTGTTTTATCAACACGAACACGAAAGAACACGTTGAACATACTTTTTCATTGGTTAAAACTAACCAATGAACATAATTCTTCATTGGTTAAAACTAACCAATGAACATAATTCTTCATTGGTTACATTTGATATATTCATAGGTTAAAATTAACCAATGAAAAATTTGAAAACCCTTGATTTATAAGGGTTTTAGAAAAATCCGTATTATATATTACATCTCTTACAATTTTAAATTTAGTTATCAATTTACTTTTCAAGTAAAATAAAATGTGATATACTATTTTTGTTATCAATTAAATTATCACTAAGGAGGACAAAAAATGAATGATATTCATAAACCAGGACGACCCAAGAAGATTCTGGATGATAATATATGCACTGTTCTTTTAACAATGTATGAAACTAAATCAACACGGCAAATTGCTGAAGAGTTTAAAGTTTCACAGCCTACAATTTGCAAATGGCTAAAGAGAGCAAGGGAACAAATACAGGAGAAACAGACAAATGGAAGATAATAAGAGGAATAACCAAAACCCTTATAATAATCCACTATTGCAAGCCCTGCTTGATGTAAAAAGACTTTTATGGGATGAAGGACTTGACCTTGATAACATTGATGATATAATTGCAGAATTTCAAGACAAGTCTAATAACGACTTAAGAGAACGGGCAAACCAAATTTGGCAGCATCATAAATTTCCGGAAAAATCTATCAAATTTATGATGTCATTAATATATGACAAATGCCCTGAAAGATTTTCTTTACCATTAGAAGAGCAAGCAATTCTCGGATTATTAGAACGCATACAATGCCAGAGCACTGGCGGAGTAATAGTTAAAAAGGGTGATTTCGTTAATGCTTTAAATTTAACATTAACACAAAGAAAAAAACTTCAAGCCAGTCTTGACCACTTGACACAATTAGGCTTTTTAACCTGTATATATAGACCACCCAAGGGAAGCAAAAAACCGGGTATTTATACAGTAAATCGGGGCATTTCTTGGATTGGTTCATCAAATGACAACGCACCGGCATTACATATTAAAGATTTTACCAGAACATATAACCAAACAACAGAAACTGTTATTTTACCGGATGGAAAGAAAATGAAATGTGGCACGCTTTCCCCATATTTACCAGAACAAACCCCGGAACAAAAAAACGGAGTTACCGCTGACCAGAACAGTAACCCCGAAGAACCTATTTCCGAAGATTCTTAACTCATCTATATAATAGCTAATTAGTATCAAAAAATCAAGATATATAAATAATTTCCAAGGATAATGCCGCCGATCGGCGGCATTATCCTATTTAATTTATCAAAACAGTGTCTTTATAAAGACACTATTGAGAAGGAAAGTGATATAATGAAGACGATCAGAAAGATAATGGAAGGCGTGGCCGCAGCCTGCATATCAGTGGCAATGTATTACTGCTTCCTGAGTGGAGCCCCTGCCGGGGGAACAGAGAGAACTGTTTATATGATCCTGGATGGAATATTCTGTATTTCTGCCTGGGTGGCAGGAGTGGGGATATTATGGTATGTGAGATGGCTTCGCAGACGGAACAAAGAACTGGAAAATATGATAAAGATTTTGCTTAAAAATGCAGACAAACTTGACAAATAGGAAATTCTGCCATACTATAAAAACCAACGAAAACGAAAGGGGAATCCTGCAAAATGAATGAAAATGTCATCAAAGCCGCACTGTTAGGATTTGGAACAGTAGGAACAGGTGTATATAAGGTACTGAAGAATCAGGAAAAGGAAATGTCGGCCAAGATTGGCTGTAAAATTGAGATAAAGAAAATCCTTGTGAGAAATATAGAGAAGGCAGCAGCGAAGATAGAAGACGCCTCTTTGCTCACCAGCCAGTGGGATGAGATTATAAATGATCCGGAGATTGAGATTGTGATTGAACTGATGGGTGGGATTAATCCTGCAAAAGAGTATATCCTTTCTGCATTAAAAGCCGGTAAGCATGTAGTCTCTGCAAACAAGGATCTGATCGCAGTACATGGTCATGAGCTTCTGGATGCGGCACATGAGAGTAAAGTGGATTTTCTGTTTGAAGCAGCAGTAGCAGGTGGTATTCCGATCATCAGACCATTGAAACAGTGTCTGGCAGGAAATCACATGACAGAAGTTATGGGTATTGTAAACGGAACCACAAACTTTATTCTGACAAAGATGACTCAGGAAGGTATGGAGTTTAAGGATGCCCTGGCACTTGCAACAGAACTTGGATATGCGGAGGCTGATCCGACTGCTGATATCGAAGGTCTGGATGCAGGACGTAAGGTAGCGATCCTTGCATCTGTGGCATTTAACTCACGTGTGGTATTTAACGATGTATATACAGAGGGAATTGCCAAGATCACATCAAAAGATATTCATTATGCGAAAGAAATGGGACGTGATATCAAGCTTCTGGGTGTTGCAAGAAACGAAGCAGACGGAATTGAAGCATATGTGTGCCCGATGCTGATCCCCAGTTCCCATCCGCTTGCAACTGTAAATGATTCCTATAATGCAGTATTTGTCCATGGAGATGCAGTGGAGGATGCCATGTTCTTCGGAAGAGGAGCAGGAGAACTTCCTACAGCCAGTGCAGTTGTGGGTGATGTATTTGATATTGTGAGAAATATTCTTGCAGGATGCTGCGGCAGAATCGGATGTACCTGTTACAAGAATATCCCTGTTAAGAAAATGGAAGATACACATAACCGTTATTTCCTCCGTCTCAAAGTAGAGGATCGCTGCGGTGTTCTTGCCGAGATGACTGCTATTTTTGCCAAATATCAGGTCAGTGTTGCACAGATTATCCAGAAAGATACCAAGGTGGAAGGGTGTGCGGAAGTAGTTGTGATCACTGAGAAGGTAAGAGAAGGTGATTTCAGAACTGCCATCGAAGAACTGAGAAACAGGGATTCCGTAAGAAAGATTTCCACGATCATTCGTGTATATGGAAAATAAGTTACTGTTCTTTCCATATACAGTAATGAAAATGAAACAGATACAAAAAAAGAATTGAAAAATCCTGAGATTTTGATACTATATAAGAGATGTCAGATATAAAAGTTTTATTGTGCAGAGATGATCAGTTTTCTGCTCCTGATATCAGCAAAACAGTTATCAATTATGAATAAACATAAAAGGAGAACATTATGAGCAAAAAACCAACCGTATTAATGATTCTTGATGGATATGGTCTGAATGACAAAAAGGAAGGAAACGCTGTATATCTGGCTAAAACACCGGTTATGGACAAGCTGATGGCAGAATATCCATTTGTAAAAGGAAACGCAAGCGGACTGGCAGTAGGTCTTCCGGACGGACAGATGGGTAATTCTGAAGTAGGACATATGAATATGGGCGCAGGCCGTATCGTATATCAGGAACTTACCAGAATCACAAAAGAAATCCAGGACGGTGATTTCTTTAAGAATGAAGCTCTTCTTGCAGCAATGAAGAACGCAAAAGAGAATAACTCTGCAGTACATTTCATGGGACTTCTTTCTGATGGTGGTGTGCACAGTCATAATACACATCTTTATGGATTACTTGAGATGGCTAAGAGAGAGGGCGTTGAGAAGGTTTACGTACATTGTTTCCTTGACGGTCGTGACACACCTCCTGCATCAGGTAAAGAGTTTGTAGAGGCTCTTGAAGCAGAGATGAAGAAGATCGGTGTAGGTGAGATTGCTACTGTTTCCGGACGTTACTATGCGATGGATCGTGATAACCGCTGGGATCGTGTAGAACTTGCATACAATGCTCTTACAACAGGAGAAGGCGTAAAAGGAACAGATGCCCCGGCAGCAGTTCAGGCTTCCTATGATAATGATAAGACAGATGAGTTTGTTCTTCCTACAGTTATCGAGAAAGACGGACAGCCGACAGGTGTTATATCTGATAAAGATTCTGTTGTATTCTTTAATTTCCGTCCTGACCGCGCTCGTGAGATCACAAGAGCATTCTGCGATGATGATTTCCAGGGATTTGAAAGAAAAGCAAGACCACAGGTTACTTTCGTATGCTTCACAGATTACGATGATACCATTCAGAATAAACAGGTTGCATTCCACAAGGTTCAGCTTCACAATACATTTGGTGAGTATCTTGCAGCACACAATATGACTCAGGCGCGTATTGCTGAAACAGAGAAATATGCACATGTTACATTCTTCTTCAACGGCGGTGTGGAAGAGCCGAACAAAGGAGAAGACAGAATTCTGGTTAAATCTCCGAAGGTTGCAACCTACGATCTTCAGCCGGAAATGAGTGCACCTCAGGTTTGCGAGAAACTGGTAGATGCGATCAAATCTGACAAATATGATGTGATCGTGATCAACTTTGCAAACCCGGATATGGTTGGACATACAGGTGTACAGGAAGCAGCCATCAAAGCAGTGGAAACTGTTGATGAATGTGTTGGCAAAGCAGTAGAGGCTCTTAAGGAAGTGGACGGACAGATGTTTATCTGTGCAGACCATGGAAATGCAGAACAGCTGATCGACTATGAGACAGGTGCTCCGTGGACTGCACATACAACAAATCCTGTACCATTTATTCTTGTAAATGCAGATCCGAAATATACACTGCGCGAGAACGGATGTCTTGCAGATATCGTTCCTACACTGATCCAGCTTATGGGAATGGAACAGCCTGTAGAAATGACAGGAAAATCTCTTCTTGTAGAGAAATAATATAATACAAAAACTGTGAGAACTGCTTTGCAGACATCAGCAGTTCGTGATATTGACGAAACCCTCTGACACAAATCAGAGGGTTTTTTGTTTGTTTTTGGTGATTATGTAGAAAATCATGGAATTAAAAAACACATCTTGAAATGGAAAATTTTTTCAACTATAATCGCTCTGATATCTGATAAAACAGATATCGAAAACAGCAAATAAAGAGGATTAAAAAAGGATTGGGAGGGTTTATTGGAATGCAGACAGACATGACAGTTGGGAAACCAATGAAGATGATACTTGACTTTACGATACCTGTATTTATAGGTAATGTATTCCAGCAGTTTTACAACATGGCAGATGCCATAATCGTAGGAAAATTTGTAGGAACAAAAGGGCTGGCAGCGGTTGGTTCAACAGGAACGATCATGTTTCTGATCATAGGTTTTCTTACAGGACTGACAGCCGGTTTTACAGTTCTGACCTCACAGAAATTCGGTGCAGGAAAGATGGATGAGATGCGCCAGTCAGTGGGAAATGCGGCGTTACTTTCAATTATCATTTCGGTTATAATGACGGCTGTCAGTATGGTGGGGATGCACTCGCTTCTGACATTAATGCATACACCGGAGGATATTTTTCAGGATGCATATACCTACATTATGATCATATGCGGAGGTATTTTTGCACAGGTATTATATAATATCCTGGCCAGTATTCTGAGAGCACTGGGAAACAGTAAGACACCCTTATATTTCCTGATTCTGGCGGCACTTTTGAATATAGTACTTGACCTGACGTTTATTATTGTTTTCCATATGGGAGTCGCTGGGGCTGCCTGGGCAACGATTACAGCACAGGGAGTATCCGGAGTGCTTTGCCTGATTTATATCATAAAATACGTACCGGAATTGAGACTGAAGGCGGATGACTGGAGATTTCGTTCAGAGATTGCCAAAAAAGAAATTCTTGTGGGCATTCCCATGGGACTGCAGTATTCCATCACTGCGATCGGAACCATGATGGTACAGTCTGCACTGAATATTCTTGGTTCCTATGCAGTAGCGGCATTTACGGCAGGAAATAAGATTGAGAATATTTTTACCCAGGCATATGTTGCAATCGGAACAACAATGGCAACATATAATGCACAGAATATAGGAGCGCGTAAACTGGACAGAGTCAGACAGGGATTTAACAGTGCGCATATTATAGGAATTACCTATGCCATTGTTACAGGTGTGATTATTTTCTTCTTTGGCAAATATCTGTCTTATCTGTTTATTTCAGATAATGCCGCAGAAGTCATTCCTATGGTTGATACTTATGTGAAATGCGTGGCAGTATTTTTCATACCACTTCACTTTGTCAATGCACTCAGGAATGGTATCCAGGGCATGGGATACGGACTGCTTCCCATGCTTGCCGGTGTTGCAGAACTGGCAGGACGTGGAATCACTGCTATGGCCGCGGCGGCTCATAAGAGTTACTTTGGAGCATGTATGGCCAGTCCGATGGCATGGGTGCTTGCCGGAGGACTTTTGATCGTCATGTATTTCTATGTGATGAAGGATATGAAACGCAGACTTGGCCTGTAAAAATAAGAAAAATCATAAGGGATTTGCCAAAGAAAACATTTTTCGGGGATATTACCTGCAAACAGTAATAAAAAATGAGAAAAAGGTGAATAGTAGGTGCAAATTGGAAGAATTATGTTATAATGAAACATGCAGCGCAGGTTTATGTGATCAGTACATAAACTCTGTGTATTGTGAAGCGTATTATTAAGAATTATAGCAAGCCTCTTAATTAACCGAATCAACAGTAATATGATTCAGAAGTAATAGGCTTCAGGAAAAATGAACGGTAACATTTATGTTGAGGAGAAAATAGATGGGCAACAAAGAGGAAAAAAACAACACAGTCCCAAATGGCAGTATGGAAATAACTGGCAGACGCCATAAATCCGCAAGACCGGGGAGAATTTCGTATGTACCGATCAGTGATGAAGATCTTGCACCTTATGAACCACCTGTCCGCAAGAAGCATAAAGGATTGAAGATGACAGGAATCGCAGTGGCAATGGTTATTGTAAGTGCCGGAGCCGCATATGCAGGTATGTCATATTATTATTCGGATAAATTCTTTGAAGGAACATCGATCAATGGCATTGATTGTTCAGGTAAAACTGCTTATGAGGCAGAACAGAAGCTTGCGAAGACAGTAGAGAACTATTCCATAGAGGTTGATTCCAGAAATCTGGATCCGCAGACGATCAGCGGAGATCAGATCGGCTATAGTTATGTTTCTGATGGAAGTGTTCTGAAACTTCTGAAAGATCAGAAACCTTATGAATGGATCAGAGGTTTTTTTGAAAAGAAGAGCTATACAGCCGCTGAGAACACGACTTACGATAAAGAAAAGCTGAAAAAACAGGTGAAGGCACTTAACTGTGCACAGAAAGAGAATCAGGTAGCTCCTGAGAATGCATATGTCGCATATGGAGATTCGCAGTTTGAGATTGTTCCGGAGACAGAGGGAAGTAAGCTGGATTTGAAAAATGCTTATAACGTGCTTTCGGAAGCTGTTTCGGGAAATAAAACTTCGGTTGATTTCGACAGTGAGCCGGACGTGTATGTAAAAGCAGATATCACCAGCGACAATCCGGATCTGCAGGCGTCTCTTAATGCATGTAACAATTTCACAAAAGCAAGCATTACGTATACTTTTGGAGATGAAACGGAAACCCTGGATGGAAATACGATCAAGGACTGGCTGAATTTTGATGAAAAAGGACAGCTGATCATGGATGATACATCTTTCAGACAGCACATCGCAGATTATGTGGCGCAGCTTGCAGCGGCCCATGATACGGTGGGAACTGAAAGAGAGTTCCAGACAACAAGTGGGAGAACTGTCAGTGTATACGGTTCTGCATATGGATGGCAGATAGACCAGGCTTCAGAGGTTGCACAGCTGACACAGGAAATCCAGTCAGGGACACAGACAACCAGAGAGCCGGTTTATTCTATGACAGCCAATGCACATGGTTACAATGATATAGGAAATACTTATATTGAAGTGGATCTGTCCGAACAGCATATGTATTTCTACCAGAACGGAGAAGATATCTTTGAGTCAGATATTGTTTCCGGTGATATGAGATATTCTGACCGTCAGACTCCGGCCGGTATTTATACGATTTATTATAAGAAGAGCCCGGATGTGCTCAGAGGTAAACAGCTGGCAAACGGTAAATACGAATATGAACAGCCGGTAACGTACTGGATGCCGTTTAATGGCGGTATTGGTTTCCACGATGCAAACTGGCAGCCATACTTTGGTGGAGATCGTTTCATGGAAGGCGGTTCGCATGGATGTATCAATATGCCGCCGGAGAAAGCAGCAGAACTTTATAATATTATTGACTGCAATATTCCAATCGTATGTTTCTATTAATATTGATCAGGAATTACTTTTCTTTAATCTTTTAATTGGAGGCATTGAACAGTTTTCTGAAAAATAAAAACAGGTATGGATATTCCGGGATCATTGTATACGAAACAATAGTCCCGGATTTCTATAAAAAGAAAAAAGGTTCTGTATGGTAAAATGCAGAAAGAAAGGGGAAGGTTATGAATTTTGATTCTTTAAACATCATACTGACAATTGCCGCTTTCATAGTAGGAATAATGCTTCTGACAGGACATGGGGATATTTTCCTAAAAGGTGGAAACTCGGACATCAGTAAGAAGCTTTATGATGAAGAGAAGATGGCAAAAGCAAGTGGAGTTGCGCTTATTTTGATTGGCGTTGTTTCTGCTATAGATCTTTTTACTACAGCACTGGCCTTTAAAATAGCTTACATAGCAGCACTTCTGATCATTATTGTCGGGCTTGTGTGTTATTTGAGATTAAAATGTAAAAAATAATGAATAAGGCAAGAAGGATCGAGATACGGTAAAATGTGTACGGTCCTTTTTATTTTTATGTATTAGCGTTTTTTCCTGTTTTGTGATAAAATGACATACAGGCCAAAATCCAATTGCCACAGGTAATCTGAAATGAATTTTGGCGGCGTTACTGAGAATGGAGTGAACAGTAAATAAACGAGGAAAAGATAAATTATGGTACTTGAAGAGATTGTGCAGCCTCTGGTAAAATGGTACAGGGATAATAAGAGGATTCTTCCATGGAGAGATAAGGACAATGCTTATTATACATGGGTGTCGGAGATTATGCTGCAGCAAACCAGAGTGGAGGCAGTGAAACCCTATTTTCAGAGATTTATCACAGAACTCCCGGATATTCAGTCACTGGCGGAATGTCCTGAAGAGAAACTTCTGAAGTTATGGGAGGGACTGGGATATTATAACCGCGTTCGGAACATGCAGGAAGCGGCGAAAACTGTAAAAGATGAATATAATGGCAGACTGCCTGAAGATTATCAGGCACTTTTGTCGTTAAAGGGAATAGGAAGTTATACAGCCGGTGCCATTGCATCGATCGCATATGGGGAAAAGGTTCCGGCTGTAGACGGGAATGTACTGCGTGTGATTTCCAGAATTACAGAGAGTACTGAAGACATCAGCCGGCAGTCTGTCCGCAGAAAAATAGAACAGCAGGTTTCGCAGATCATGCCCTCAGATTGTCCGGGAGACTTTAATCAGGCACTGATGGAACTGGGAGCTGTGATATGTGTTCCCAACGGTCAGGCGAAATGTGCAGAATGTCCGATTGCATTTACCTGTCTGGCTCACAGACATGATAAAGCGGATATGATTCCTGTAAAAGCACCTAAGAAAGCCAGAACACAGGACAACAGGACTGTGTTTATCATTCAGGACGGAGAATGCACAGCTATCAGGAAAAGACCTGAGAAAGGACTTTTGGCAGGCTTATATGAACTGCCAAATACTCAGGGATATTTAAAAAGCGAAGATGCGCTTTTGTATGTAAAAGAGTTGGGACTTGATCCATTATATATAGAAGAACTTCCGCCTGCGAAACATATTTTCTCCCATATTGAATGGAGAATGCAGGCATACAGAATAAAGGTATCATCCCTAAAGACAACACAGGATAAAGAACTCATTTTTGTAAGTAAAGAACAGTCAGGTAAACAATACGCAATTCCATCTGCTTTTGGAGCGTATGCAAAGTATATCAAGGAGGAAACAACAAGATGAAACTGTTAAGTATTGCGATTCCATGTTATAATTCCCAGGATTATATGGAGAATTGTATAGAGTCATTACTGGTGGGAGGAGAAGAAGTAGAGATTCTTATAGTAGATGACGGATCTTCTGACAGAACTGCCGAGATTGCAGATGACTATGCCAGGAAATATCCGACAATTGTAAAGGCAATCCATCAGGAAAATGGTGGTCATGGAGAAGCTGTCAATGCAGGGATCAGAAATGCTACAGGATTGTATTTCAAGGTAGTGGACAGTGATGACTGGGTAAATAAAGAAGCGTATGTACAGATTTTGAAAACTTTATATGAACTGCTCAGAGGTCCACAGACAGTTGACCTTCTGATCAGTAATTTTGTATATGAGAAACAGGGCGCAACCCGTAAGAAAATCATGCAGTACCGCAAATGCCTGCCGCAGGACAGAATATTTGGATGGGAAGAAGTGAAACACATGCCGAAAGGTAAATATCTTCTGATGCACTCCATGATCTATCGTACAAAACTGCTTCATGAATGCAATCTGGAACTGCCGAAGCATACATTTTATGTAGACAATCTATTTGCTTTTGAACCTCTTCCGTATGTAAAGAATCTGTATTATCTGGATGTGAATTTCTACCGTTATTTTATCGGGAGAGATGACCAGTCTGTAAATGAGAAAGTGATGATCAAACGTATTGACCAGCAGATCCGGGTAAACAAACTCATGGTAGATGCATATATCAACTGTAAAAGTACAAATAAGCAGTTGAAAGCGTATATGTTCAGCTATCTGGATATTATTACAACTATTTCTTCCATTATGCTGATACGTGCCAATACAGAAGAGTCCCTTCAGAAGAAGAAAGAACTTCTGGAATATATCAGGACAGAGAATAAACAGGTATACAGAAAACTGCGTCACAGTCTTTTCGGAAGAGTCATGAACCTTCCGGGAAGAGGTGGAAGAAAAATGTCAGTGGCAGCCTACAAAATCAGCCAGAAATTCTATGGATTTAACTGATGTGTAAAAGCTTCACATCCGGATATCGGTTTTGGGAAAATATTTTATGAAATTGTTATAACTGTAAAAAAGCAGAATCTCTGAAAGACAAAAATGTATTTCAAAGATTCTGCTTTTTTTAAATCTTTCTAATTCTCGCTCTTTTTTCTCTTTACTTCTCTAAAGCAGACAGATTCAGAAGAAACGGAAACTCTTCTCGGATAAAAAACCAGAAAGCCAAACAATGCAAGTGTTGCACCCATGCATACATCAATCACAGAATGCTGTTTCAGGAACATGGTGGACATGATGATCAGCGCGGTCAGGGTAAAGGATGCTGCTTTTATAAATTTTTTATTTCGCAGTGTTTCGCAGTTTGTAAGCGACATATGTATTGCAAGAGAGTTGAACACATGAATGCTGGGCAGGATATTCGTAGGAGTATCTGTACTGTACAGCCATTTTACTATATCTGTGAAGATATTGTCTCTTGGAAATTCGGTCGGACGTATGTGCTGAGCATTTGGATAAACATAGGAAATAATCAGGAAAACAGTCATTCCCATCATAAGATTAAATGCCAGCTGATAGTATTCATGTTTGTTTTTGTTAAAAAATATAAAATAAATCACAGCCAGGATCATGTATGGAAACCACAGCATATAAGGAACGATAAAGAACTCACAAAATGGAATCCAGTCATCAAATACTGTATGTACGATATGATAGCTGTGAACCGGTCTGTGCTCCAGGTAACTGAAGAGCAGGATATAAATGATGCTGTAAACAGCAATCACAAGTCCATGCCGGTATTTGGAAATAAAACGTTTCAAAATTTCACCTTCTTTGGAGAATTATTTCATACCATATCATACCATCTTCATACTGCTTTTACAAATAAATTTTCTCATAAAGTATATAAAAATTTTATAAAAAAATTCTCAATAAAGTGTAGCGTTTTACAAAGTTTTAACATAAAGCAGAACAAAGATTTTACGGCTTTTTATTATACTGATATCAACTGAGCCGGAGAAATTATAGTGATTTTCGAAAATGTCATGTTGTTTCCGGAGATTGTATACTGGTTTCGGCTTATGGCATTCAGTAAATAATTGTAAATGGAGAACAGAAAAATGATATATTTGGTAGAAGATGATGAGAGTATACGTGAACTGGTGATTTATACATTGAAAAGTCAGGGATTTGAAGCAAAAGGATTTGAAAGACCTTCTCACTTCTGGAAAGCCCTGGAAAAGGAAAAACCTGCACTTCTGCTCCTTGATGTGATGCTGCCGGAAGAGGATGGGATTTCCATATTGAAGAAATTGCGTATGCGTCCGGATACACGTAAACTTCCTATTATCATGCTGACAGCAAAAAGCAGTGAATATGATACAGTGGTAGGTCTTGACAGCGGGGCAGATGACTATATTCCAAAACCGTTCCGCATGATGGAACTGATCTCAAGGATCCGCGCATTATTAAGAAGAACAGAAGATGACGGCGCAGAAGAATATCGGACAGGAAACCTTTATGTCTGCCCTTCCAGACATATTGCAACTGTAGATAAAAAGAATGTAAATCTTACATTAAAAGAATATGAAGTATTATGTCTGCTTCTGAAAAACAGCGGAACTGTACTTTCCAGAACCCAGCTTCTGAATCAGGTCTGGGGGTATGAATTCGACGGAGAGAGCAGAACCGTTGATGTACACATCCGAACACTGAGACAAAAACTGGGAAGTGCCGGTGAGCTGGTGGAGACAGTTCGTGGAGTCGGATATAAAATTAATATGAGATAAAGTTAAAGAATAACTGGAAACAGGAATTTATCTATGCTATACTTTTAAATATGAGAATTGCAGGAGTTGCAAAGAGCAAAGCAAAATAGCTTTTGATCCTGACATCTTAAATATAAGCAGATGCCAAAAATAAATGGACAGCTGCCCGAAATCAACGGTCAGGGATATCAGAAACCCTGACTGTAGATTTTTATAAGGAGTTATTTATTTTATGAAATCATTAGTAATAGCAGAGAAACCTTCTGTTGCCAGAGATATTGCCAGAGTACTTCACTGTACACAGAAAGGAAATGGTACCCTTGAGGGAAAAGATTACGTAGTCACCTGGGCACTTGGACACCTTGTTACGCTGGCAGATCCTGAGGAATACGATAAGAAGTATATGAAATGGGAAATATCCACACTTCCCATGATGCCGGATCGAATGAAGCTGGTAGTTATTCGACAGACCGGTAAACAGTACAATGCAGTAAAAACGCAGCTGTACAGAAAAGACATAAACGATATTATAATAGCCACAGATGCCGGAAGAGAAGGTGAACTGGTAGCCCGCTGGATTCTTGACAAAGCGGACTGTCATAAACCAATCCGCAGACTGTGGATTTCTTCAGTTACAGACAAAGCTATCAAAGAAGGATTCGGAAATCTGAAAAACGGACATGAGTATGATAATCTGTACAGAGCAGCTGTGGCAAGAGCGGAAGCTGACTGGCTGGTGGGAATGAACGGTACAAGGGCACTTACCTGTAAATATAATGCCCAGCTTTCCTGCGGGCGTGTACAGACTCCTACACTGGCGATGATTGCGAAACGGGAAGAAGAGATACGGGCATTTAAGCCGAAGGAATATTACGGAATCACCCTGAAAGCAGGTGATATCACCTGGACATGGAAGGAACCAAAGAGTAAGAGCTTCAGAACTTTTAATAAAGAACGGGCAGAGGAGATTTCCGATGTTCTCAGAAATCAGTCTCTGGAAGTAACTTCCGTAACCAGCAAAGAGAAAAAATCCTTTGCACCGGGTTTGTATGACCTGACCACACTGCAGAGAGAGGCAAATCGGAAATATGGATATTCTGCAAAGCAGACTCTGAATATCATGCAGCGTCTGTATGAAAATCACAAAGTACTCACTTATCCGAGGACAGATTCCAGATATATTGGAAAGGATATTGTTCCTACAATTAAAGAACGACTGAGAGCCTGCGCAACAGGACCGTACAGAAAACCGGCAGGCGCACTGATGAATCAGCCTGTTCGTGCAAATGGAAGTTTTGTGGATGATAAAAAGGTCAGCGACCATCATGCAATTATCCCTACGGAGCAGTTTGTGCAGCTTGACCATATGACAAATGAAGAACGTAAGATTTACGATATGGTAGTTCGCAGATTCCTCAGTGTGCTGTATCCGCCTTTTGTTTATGAACAGGTGAGCATGGAGGGAATTGTTGCTGGAGAACTTTTTGCTGCCAGCGGGAAAGTTGTAAAAAGTGCCGGATGGAAAGATGTGTATGAAAATACGGACGACACTGAAGAGGATGAGGATACTGCTGACGATGCGCAGAAACTGAAAGATCAGAAGCTTCCACAGATGAAGAAAGGTGAGAGACTGCATATAGAGAATGTATCCATGAATACAGGCAGGACAAAGCCACCTGCAAGATTCACAGAAGCAACGCTTCTTGCAGCAATGGAGAATCCGGTGCGCTATATGGAGAGTCATGATACAAAGGCAGCGAAAACTCTCGGTGAGACAGGTGGTCTGGGGACAGTTGCTACAAGGGCCGATATTATTGAGAAACTGTTTAACAGCTTTCTGATGGAGAAAAAAGGCAATGAAATCCATCTGACCTCCAAGGCAAAGCAGCTTCTGGAACTGGTACCCGAGGAACTGCGCAAGCCGGAACTGACCGCAGACTGGGAGATGAAGCTTGGAAATATTGCAAAAGGTAAAATGAAACAGGAAACCTTCCTGAAAGAAATCAGGAACTATACCTGTGACATTGTAGATGAGATCAAAACCGGACAGGGAACCTTCAGGCATGATAATCTTACAAACAAGATCTGCCCGAACTGCGGAAAGAAGCTTCTGGCAGTGAATGGAAAGAATGCAAAAATGCTTGTATGTCAGGACAGAGAGTGCGGTTATAAAGAAACTCTGTCCAGAACTACCAATGCCCGTTGTCCCAAGTGTCATAAACGTATGGAAATGTATGTGAAAGGTAAGGAAGAGACATTTATCTGTGCCTGCGGCTATAAAGAAAAGCTTTCTGCTTTTCAGGCGAGAAGAGCCAAAGAGGGAGCAGGAGTCAATAAGCGTGATGTTCAAAAATATATGAGACAGCAGCAGAAAGAAGCCAAGGAGCCGGTGAATAATGCATTTGCACAGGCACTGGCAGGATTAAAACTGGAATAACTATATCACTCTCTTGTCTGCGAATCCGCATTCTATGCGATTGGTATAGTTATTTACGAATGGCATTGAAATATGTTTGCGGGATTCTGCAGAACTGCCAAAAGCAGGAAATATAAAAACAAAAGGAACAAAAAATATGGATGACAAAAAACGTACAGCCAGATACTGGATGGCATTTCTTATACTGGCGGTGTTTCTGATGATTTTATTTGTCTGGAATGTAAATGCCGGAAGCATTCATCTTTCAGTGAGTGAGATTCTGAATATTATTTTCAGACATCAGTTCTTGAAATTTATTCAGATTAAGATCCGAATGCTCAAGCTCTCTGGAGAACTGATAACAGATTTGAATCTGATCATTCAGGTTAAAATGATGTTCGTTTTTCAGATATGTTCCGACATCAAGCTCATGGATAAACAAAGTACAGACGACAGCCATTTTAACCTTGGTAAAGATTTCATCGTCATAGACTGCACCACAGAAATAAGTATAAATCCAGTAAACCAGAAGCTGTTCTTCCTGAATCTGCCAGTCCGGACAGTAGAAATCAAATTCGCTTTTCTGATATATATAATCGTTTTCTCCTGAAGAAATATATAAGGAATCAAGACGTTCCTTCAGAAATTCTTTCCATCCGGGACGAAGAACTTCCATTTCCGGAACAATAGTTTTCCACATGTTTTTAAATAGATCCTTTGATGTGTCAGAAGTATTCATTCTGGAATGAACTTTTTCTTTCTGAGACAGCAGAATTCTTGCTGCTTCCGGGCAGGAAAGGGACAAAGAAATCTCACGCAGGCCCTCAAATTCTTCAATGTGTCGTGGATAATTTCTGCAGGTGTCGCAAAGCATTTTCGGACCTGCTTCTGTGTAAATATCACACAGATTTTCTTCGTTCAGAAATGCACACCGTCGGTTGTACTGGCGGAAGACATGTTCCTTCCAGTCGATATCGTTGTGCAGTCGATTGTGAAAAGGACCTTTGAAATGCTGATATTTCTTCAGGGTTTTATTGTCAATAACAAT
>OLVW01001468.1_pt1 | contig 20084 bp, 14 predicted proteins | sample 1673301 | NCBI WGS metagenome assembly OLVW01 (sample SAMEA3178941, study PRJEB25190) | human gut metagenome
AGACGAATTGGCAGATTTAATGATGGTTGCTGCAAAAGATGTTGAAGAGGCAATTTGTCGTTTGGCTCAAAAAGCAAGAGCGGCTGGAATGCATTTAGTAATTGCAACACAAAGACCATCTGTTGATGTTATTACTGGTTTGATTAAGGCTAATATTCCATCACGTATAGCTTTTGCTGTTTCATCACAAGTTGATTCACGTACAATTATAGACAGTGTGGGTGCAGAAAAACTTTTGGGAAAAGGTGATATGTTATTTTTTCCGGCTGGTGCACCAAAACCAGTAAGGGTACAGGGAGCATTTGTTTCAGATGATGAAGTGGAAAAAATAGTTGATTTTGTAAAACAAAATGGAACTGCAAATTATAGTGAAGATATTTTGGAAACAATAGAAAATAATAATAAAACAGATAAAGAAATTGCAGAGACTTCAGATGATGATGAAATAGATCCATTTTTGATGGATGCAATTCAAACTGTTGTTGAAACAGGTCAAGCTTCTACATCTTTTATACAAAGAAAATTTAAAGTTGGATATGCACGTGCAGGAAGAATTATAGATCAAATGGAAGAGAGAGGTGTTATTTCTGGATTTCAAGGTAGTAAACCGAGAGAAGTTTTAATGTCACTTGAAAAATTAAATGAATTAAAAATGGGTAAAAATGAAATTACTACCCAAAATCAAAGTGAACAATAAAAATAAACTAAAGTGAAAAAAGGAGGATATATTTTGCGAATGAAAAAAGGAAGCTTTATTGATAGAATTGTAAAAAAAGATTTTAATGATGAATTAGAGACAGTATTAGAACAAAAAAGCTTTGACGAAAATGTAAAAAGTATTCTCCTTAATATTTTATATAAGATTGAAACTGCATATCAGGATATGAAAATTGTAAAAAGTGATGTAGAATCAAAAGATGAATATATAGAAAAATTAATATTAATAATAAAAGAAAATTGTTCATTAATTAAACTTATTAGAATGGAAAGTGAGAATAGCAAAATACACGAAAATTCTACTTTTTATATTAATAAAAATAAAGGTGTAATTGAATGTTATCCAATAGAGAGAAAATTATTATATGCAATTTGGAAGTTAAGTAAAAGAGATGTTATAATTAAAGAAAAGTATTATCTGAAAGATATAGTACTTTCAGATTTAATAAATGTAGGTAATACAATACAAAAAGTCGAACCTTTGCGTGATTTTAATGGATATTCATGGACTACTTTAAATTACGAAATTGAAAGTATGGCACATAATTTATGTTATCAAAATTTGAGGATTTTAATTGGAAATGATTTTTTGGAAAAATGGATATATACAAATGAAAGGATAATAGATTATTATTCTGAGTTTGTAGAAAAGTTAAAATCAGATTTTGGAAAAAAAAATGAGAAAAAATTTGTTGAACTAATTGTTAAAATAGCTATAATTTTAGAGTTGAAATTTGATAAAAATAGATTAGAGAGTTTTTTTGATGAAAAAAAAATAATAGAACATGAATTGAGTGTAATGAATGATAAACAGGCTTATGTTGAAGATATTACAAATAAAAAAATAGAGCTACTAAAAAAAATAAAAAACATTGATACAAGTCTTAGTAATAAAAAATTATTGCAAGAGGAATATATTAAAAGAAATGAAAATTTGCCATTAGATAAAAAGATTTTTAGTATGAGAGTATTATCAAATATGATGCTAGAGGAAAGAGATAGTTATTATGCGAAAATCGATGAATTAAATTCCATATTAAAACCTAAAAATTTTGTAGCACATGCAAAAGAACTTGAAGAAAAATATCATTACTTGAAATATTTAGATATTAAAGATATTCAATATGAATTAGAAAAGTCATTAATTCAATTGCAAAGGGTTTTTTGGGAATGCTTCCAAATAAAGATTAATAATGCTGCAAATAAGCAGGATATAATATCTTTAATGTATCAGTTTAGATATTATTTGTTGATACCTTTTGATATTAAATCTAATGTGTTTGATAAAGTTTTTGTAAATAAAAATATAAATAATATTTTAATAGACACTATAATGAAGTTATTAGATAAGGCAAAAGAATTAAAAGCTATTACTTTAATTTCAAAAAATAAAGAATATGAATATAAAATATGGATTGAAATATTTAAATTACGTGTAATAAAATTAGAGGATTTATCATTTAAACTAATAAAAGAAAAGGATAAGTTTTTTATGCAAGTATTTGACGAAGGAGCTTTTGAGGAAAAAATAGAAATATTTAATAATAGTATAAAATCAAAAGACTTAGGAATAAAGTTAAATAAAAAAATAAAATTATTTGAATAATGGTTATAGGTTCCAAAAAACCTAAATTTTTTAAAAGTGAGGGAAATTATGAAAATTACTTTTTTAGGTGCAACAAAAACAGTAACAGGTTCCAATTATTTAGTTGAGGCAGCAGGTAAAAAATTTTTAGTGGATTGTGGTATGTGGCAAGGAAAAGCTGAATTGGAGGAGGAGAATTTTCAAGAGTTTGAATTTAATCCAAAAGAAATAGATTTTATGCTATTAACACATGCTCATATAGATCATTCTGGAAGAATTCCAAAATTATATAATGAAGGATTTAAGAATAAAATTTATGCACATAAAGCAACATGTGATTTGTGTGCCTTAATGTTACCAGACAGTGGACATATTCAAGAAATGGAAACAGAATGGAAAAATAGAAAAAGAATACGTAAGGGGGAAAAAACAAGAGATCCACTTTATACAGCAGAAGAAGCAGCAAAATGTTTGAAAATATTTGAACCTGTTCAATATGATCAAATAATAGATATTACAGATCAAATTCATGTACGTTTTAATGATGCAGGACATATGCTTGGTTCAAGTATTATTGAATTGTGGGTTGATGAAGATGGAAAGACAACAAAAACAGTGTTTACAGGTGATATTGGTAATAATGATATTCCACTTTTAAGCTCACCAACAATGATAGAAGATACAGATTATTTAATTATGGAATCTACATATGGAAGTAGATTACATATACGTAATAATGAAAAAGCAGAAATGTTTTTGGATATAGTATCAGAAACTTTAGATAATCAAGGAACTGTTGTAATTCCATCATTTGCAGTTGGAAGAACACAAGAGATATTATATGAAATAAATAAATTAAAAGATATAAGGACAGATGAAGAATTTAGACACAAATATCATACATTAATGAGAGCACCGGTTTATGTAGATAGTCCACTAGCAATTTCAGCAACAGAAGTATTTAAGGAGAATATGGATCTTTTTGATGAAGAAACTCAAAAGGAAATAATGAATGGGGATAATCCATTAGAATTTCCAGGTTTAAAATTTACAATGTCTACAGATGATTCAAAAGCATTAAATGAAAGTCAAGAACCATGTATAATAATTTCTGCAAGTGGAATGTGTGAAGTAGGAAGAATAAAACATCATTTAAAACATAATTTATGGAATCCAAATAGTACAATTTTGTTTGTTGGGTATCAAGCTCCAGGAACATTGGGATATAGTATTGTGCATGGTGCTAAAAAGGTAAAAATTTTTGGCGAGGAGATTGCTGTAAATGCTAGAATTGAATATATAGAAGGATATTCGGGTCATGCTGATCAAGAGGGATTGATGAATTTTGTATATTCTTTTATAGAAAAACCAAAACATATTTTTTTAATACATGGTGAAGAAGAATCTCAAGAAGTTTTGGAGCAAAAAATTGTTACAGATACTAAATTGCCTGTTACAATTCCAGATTTTGGTGATACTTATGAAATTAATAAAGACAAGATTAATTTGATTCATACTCTTGATAAAAAATTACCTATTAATATTAGAACAGAAGTTGTTAAGAGGTTGGAAAAATTAAAAGAAGAATTAAAAGATATGGAGGATTCTGTAAATGATGATGTTAATAATCATGATTTACATGATCAAGATATTTTTAGAATTAATGAGAAGATGAAAGAATTAGAGCGTCAAATTCTTAATGTTATTGAAGGCTAAATTGAAAAATAATTATAATTTTGGCTGTGTTAAATGTCACTTAAAATTTAATTCTTTTCCAATTTAAGAAGGGTACAGTTAGGAGGAAAAATAAAAAGGTGAATAAATATTTGAATGAAGCAATAATTGGTAATAAAAATATGTTGGCAACGTTTACTGAAAAAGGAGAGTTGCAAAGATTATATTTTCCATGTAAAGATAATAAGCAATATATAGATTTTTTTCATACTGGAGTTAAAATAAATACATCAGATTTAATTTATTTGCATGATGATATAAATAATGTTTATAAACAATATTATGATACAGATACTAATGTTTTAAATACAGAAGTTGTAAATACATATTTTAATTTGCATATGTTACAAACAGATTTTATTTTGATGAAAGAAAATGTTTTAGTAAAAAAATATTTGTTTATAAATGAATCTACAATAGATTTGGAAACAAAGTTTTATGTACATTCTGGGCTTCTAACAGACCAGAATAATATGGTTAGTGCTAGAATTATTGATGGAGGAATGAGTCAATATGCACATGATTTTTCTGTATCCATATTTGTGAAAGACTATGATATTTTAAATCACCAAATTAATGGAAGCAAAAATACTATAAAAAGAGGGGAAATTCAAGATAAAGATTATATAGGAATGTCTGCCGATTGTAGTGTTTGTTATGATTTAGGCATTATAAAACCAAATGAAAAAAAAGAATTATATTTGTGTGTTATGGTTGGAGATAATAATAATGTATCTGATTTAGAAGATGAAATAGATAGAATAAAGAGAATTGATTTTGTAAAAGAATATACAAATGTAAAATCTTATTGGAGAAAATATGTTAGGATACATAATGGCTTAAATCTTAAAGAATCAGAAAATAGTTATGAGGAAAAAATATATGAAATATATAAGAGAAGTATATTGCTGTTTCCATTATTAACTAATCAGGAAACTGGAGGTGTAATAGCTTCTCCAGAAATAGATGAGGAAAGAACACAGTGTGGAAGATATGCTTATTGTTGGCCACGTGATGCAGTTTTTATTACAAAGGCGATGGATATTTTAAATATGGATAAGGAAACAGAAAAGTTTTACAAGGTGTTTTGTAAAAAAACCCAAAGCAAAAATGGTATGTGGGAACAACGTTTTTATACAGATTGTAAATTGGCTCCGTCTTGGGGATATCAGGTGGATGAAACAGCAAGTGTTATATATGGTGTATATGAACATTATTTAGCAACAAAAAATGAAAAATTTTTGAAAGAAACATTACCAATGTGTGAAAAGGCAATATCATTTTTAAAACATTATGTAAAAGATTGGTTGAATTTAGAACCAGAAGAAATAGCCAATAAAGATAAGGTTAAAGAAGAAATGGAAGAACAATTAAAGAAACATGGAAAAGAGCGTAAATTACATATAAGTTATGATTTATGGGAAATGTGTGAAGGTGTACATTTATATTCCTTGTCAAGTATTTATTCTGCATTTGAATGTATTTTAACAATATATAAAGTACTTGGTAAAAATGTTTCAGATTTTGAAAACAATAGATTGAAAGAAGAAAAGGTTCAAAAAAATGAAAAAGAAATTCGAAAATTAATGATTGATATAAAGAATTATATAGATCAAAATCTATATGATGAAAGTAAAAAGTCATATGTGAGAAACACAGATGATGTTTATACGTTTGCTTTCTCTTATACGAATGATAAAGAAGCAAAACAGACATTCAAGCATACATTCAAAAATGAACGTGTGACAGCTAAGATTTCTCTGCAGAAGCAGGATAAAGAAACCAAAAAGGCAGTTTCACAGGGCGATGCCACTTTGGAAAAAGCAGTATATGGACTGTATGCTCGTGAGGATATTGTGCATCCGGATGGTGCTACTGGCGTGATCTATAAAGCAGGAGAACAGGTTGCCACTCTTACGACAGATGAGAATGGACAGGCTTCTGTGGATGGATTATATCTTGGTAATTACTATGTGAAAGAGATTACTCCTCCAACTGGTTATCTGGCAGATGAAGAAGAACATGATCTGGTCTGCAATTACGAAGGAGATCTTGTAGCAGAAGTAAAACGTGACTGTCTGTCTCTGGAGCAGGTAATGAAACAGCCATTCCAGATTATCAAGGCGGCAAATAACGGAAAGACCGATGCCGACTTACTGAAAGGGGCAGGATTTACCGCTTATCTGGTATCTTCCCTGAAAGTAAAAGAGGATGGAAGCTATGATTTTGATTCTGCAAAGCCGGTAGTGATCGGAGAAAATGGTGCAACAGAGATCTTTACGGATGAGAAAGGGTATGCCCGCAGTATTGCGATTCCGTATGGAACTTACATCGTCCGTGAAACAACCACGCCACATAATTACACTCCGGTCAATGATTTCATCGTACAGATTACAGAGAATCATCCGACTACACCGCAGGTATGGAGGGTGCTGCTTGACAAAGAGTTTGAAGCGAAGCTGAAGATCATCAAACAGGACGATGAGACAAAGAAAGCAGTCCTTCAGAAAAATACGGAGTTTAAGATTTTTAACCTGGATACAGAAAAGTATGTGGAACAGGTAACGACCTATCCAAATACGGTTGTCCATAAATCCTATTTTACGGACGAAAATGGTTACCTGATCCTTCCGGAATCCTTAAAATGCGGAAATTACAGGATCGAGGAAGTGAGCGCGCCGGATGGCTACACCCAGAATACCCAGTATGTGGAGATCAAAGTTGACAAGAATACAGCTTATCAGATGGATTCTGTCAGCGGGGATGCCATCATTACCGTGACCTATGAAAACCATCCGGTCAAAGGTAAACTGGTGATCCATAAATCCGGTGAAACCTTAAAATCCTTTAAAAAGGATTTTGTATACGAAGAAACTTCCCTGGAAGGGGCAGAATTTGAAATCTACGCAGCAGAAGATATTTTCACACCGGATCATCAGGTGGACGAGCAGGGAAACCGTCACGTGATTTATGCAAAGGATACCCTGGTAAAAACAGTGACCACTGATAAAAATGGGGAAGCTGTTATCAAAGATCTTCCGCTTGGAAAATACCGTGTGAAAGAAACAAAAACACCGGCCGGATTTGTCTTAAATCCAGACAGTCAGGAAGTATCCTTTATCTATAAGGATCAGAACACACCGGAGATCGAAGAAAAACTGGAATTTTCCAATGAACGTCAGAAAGTAGAGCTGAGTGTGGAAAAACAGGATGCCGAGACCGGAAAGACTTTAAAAGGTGCAACCTTTGGATTATACAATAAAGAAGCAATTTCTTCCGGCGACAAGGTAATCGTAAAAGCAGATACACTGCTTCAGGAGATCACAAGCAACGAAAAAGGTAAGGCAGCGTTTACGCTGGATCTTCCGCTTGGCAGATACTATGTAAAAGAGCTGCAGGCGCCGGCGGGTTATGTATCTTCCGATGAGATCCTGGAATTTGATGCCACATACCAGGGCCAGGACGTAAAAACGATCAAATTAAAATCCGTGAAGAAAAACCAGCCGACAACGGTAGAAGTGACAAAAGCAGACATCACGACTGGAACAGAACTTGACGGGGCTTCCATGAGTGTACTGGATAAGGATGGCAACGTGATCGATTCCTGGACATCCGTAAAAGATTCCCCTCATGTGATCAAGAGACTTCAGGTTGGAAAAACATACATTCTGCGTGAGGAGCTTGCACCATACGGTTACTTACGTGCAACAGACGTAGAGTTTACGATCTCTGATACTGCAGAAGTACAGAAAGTCAAAATGGAGGATGAAGTCCCGGTAGCAAGACTTCTGGTAAACAAGAAAGGGGAATTCTTAGACAGCGTATCCCTTCTTGACAATGCAAAAGGCATGATCGAGCACCTGTTCAACTATGTGACCGGAAACCTGACTGATGTAACCTTCAATGTTTACGCGGCAGAAGCCATCCGTGCAGCTGACGGGGTAAGTGCAGATTATTATGCGGCAGATGAACTGGTCGGCTCCATTACAACAGATGGAAATGGCATCGCCCAGATGGATAACCTTCCGCTTGGACGTTATTACATCGTGGAAAAAGAGACCGCACATGGCTACGTTCTGGATAATGAACCAAGATATGTGGATCTTACATACCGTGACCAGGATACACCTCTGGTTACTTATAGTGCCGACTGGCAGAATGCGCGCCAGAGGGTACAGGTGGAAGTCCTGAAAAAAGAAAAGGACAGTGACAAAGTACTTTCCGGGGCAATCTTTGGCCTCTATGCAGCAGACGATATCGTATCTTCTAAAGGAAAAGTACTCCTTGCGAAAGACACCCTGATCGAACTGAAGACCACAGATGAGGATGGAAAGATCCAGTTTGTTGCAGATCTCCCGGTTGACAGCAGGTACTACATTAAGGAACTTGCCGCCCCGGATGGCTATGTAACAGACCAGGAACCGCAGGAATTCACTTTTGAGTACCAGGGCAGTGGAACCAGTGTTGCAGAGTATGCGTTCACCTTTGAAGATGAACAGACTACGGTAGAACTTTCCAAAGCAGACCTGACGGACAAAAAAGAACTTCCGGGAGCATCCTTAAAGGTAACAGATGAGAATGGAAATACGGTGGATGAATGGGTATCCAAAGAGGAAGCACATATCATCAAGGGTCTTATCGTAGGAAAGAAATACAAGATGACAGAAACAAAGCCGGCAGATGGTTATGTGACTGCGGAAAGTATTGAATTTACCGTCGAAAACACAAAAGAAGTACAGAAACACCAGATGCTTGATGATGTGACCAAAGTGGAAATCAGCAAGAAAGACATTACGGATTCCAGTGAGGTACCGGGAGCAAAACTGATCATCCTGGATAAAGATGGAAAGAAAGTTGAAAGCTGGACGTCCACGGATAAACCGCATATGGTCGAAAAACTTCCGGTAGGCGAATATACCCTTCGTGAAGAGCAGGCCCCGGATGGATACCTCATTGCGGAAGATGTGAAATTTACGGTAAAAGATACTGGAAAAGTCCAGAAAGTCAAAATGAAGGACGCACATCCGTATGGAAAACTGGTCATCAAAAAGACCGATTCCACCAGTAAGGCAGCCCTTTCAGGAGCAGAATTTGAACTGCGTGAAAAGGAAAGCGGAAAAGTCGTAGAAAAACTGGTAACGGATAAGACCGGAACAGCGACAAGCGGCAAGATTCCGATTGCTACTTATAAAAATGGAAAAGTAGAGAAAACCGTGGAATATATCCTGGTAGAGACCAAAGCACCAAATGGTTATGAATTAAGCAGCAAAAAAGAAGAGATCCGCTTTGAATACAAAGACGGAAAAACCAAGGTGATCGAGATCGTAAAAGAGATCAAAAACACCAAATCCCCTTCCGGCAGCACACCGACAGGAAACAGCCCGAAAACAGGGGACAGCACCAACATCTGGCTTCCGATCCTTCTGGCAGTCCTTTCTGCCTGCGGCATTGGCGGCGTGATCTGGTATAAGAAGAAAAAAGAAAATTAAGGAATACGGTTCAGGGCTGCTCGATTTACCGGCAGCCCTCTTTCCAGGAAGAATAATCGGAGGTTTGTATGAGACACATAAAAGAAATCATGATCGTGGCAGTCTGCCTGATGGTACTCAGCTTTTGCGTATGTACCGGTTTTGGCATTTACTTTATGTACCGGGAAGGTGTGCAGGAATATGAAGACCTGCGTACATACGTCAAGGAAACAGATGAGGATGACCACACAGAAGGAACAGACGGAAGCGATGGGAAACAGACCGTGGTTGATTTTAAGGCATTAAAAAAGATCAATCCGGATATCGTTGCATGGATCCGGATCCCGGATACCAGCATTGATTATCCGGTAGTCCAGGGAAACGATGACTCCTATTACCTGACGCATACTTTTAAGAAGACAGAACATGTGGCAGGGGCCATTTTCCTGGATTCCGATAACAATGCCGATTTTTCTGATGACAAGAACATCATTTATGGCCACAATATGAAAGATGGCAGCATGTTCCGCGGACTTCGAAATTTCCTTGACGATGAATTTTTAAAAGAACACCATATCCTCTATCTGTATCTTCCGGATGAAGGGGTATGGATCTTTGTGATCGTAAAATGCGAGTATACACCGGCAGATGGAGATGCTTTTTTACTTGGAACGCAGGAAGAAGTTCCGACGCTTCTGCTTTCTACCTGTGGAACAGATGCCTCCAAACGTCTGGTCGTATGGTGTGAAAGGCAGGAAGAGAAAGGTGAACAGATAGAATATTCTGACGAGGAAACAGAAGTACAGGAAGCCACGGATGCTCTTGCTTTCTTTGATGGGGAGTTTGTGGAAAACGAAACCCATGATTTTATTTGATATTTTTATTGATGTAACAAGTCTTTTAAAGAGTAAAACATTTTAAATTTCAGGTCTTTCCGAGACAGATAGAAGAGTTTGTCTGCTTTGGGAAGGCCTTTTTTTGTTGCAGGAAAAAGAAAACGTGATTTTTTTCTCCCAAAGTCCATAGGTAGAATGTTGACCTAACAGATTATAATAAAGTTATAGCATAGGATTGATAATTGGAATGTGGATATTTGTTACAAATATAATCGACAATTATTGTAAAATGTGATATAATTTCTGCGTATTCGATAAAAAGTTTAAAATTGCAAGAAAGTATGGGGGGTAAGGAGAATTCGTATGATTTTTGGTAAAGAAAAGAAAGAAAAGAAAAAAGCAATTACTTTTACAACTACACGGGGAAGTAATTTTACGTCAATTACAGAGAAAAATATTCAGAAGAATGTATTGAAAAAACAGACAAATAAAAGGGACGAAAATACGCACGATACTACGAAAGATGAGGTGAAGAAGTAGGATGGATATCTTAGAGATTATTACACATATAACAGAGTTTATCCAGTATTTTGCGACAGGTTTACTTTTTTTCGGAGCATATTCTTTTGCTGCGTGCTTGCCTAGAGAAGAACAGTCTGAATATTTTGTTGTCAAAGGTATTACGGCGAGTTTTGTCATTAATGTTATTGATTGTTGGGTATTTGATGTTTTTAAAATTAATTCTCAATATTTTCAGGTGACATTGGTGATTTCGGCAATTATATTCGGACTATTTTTTGGACGTGCAAGACAATTCAAATGGTTTCGTGCGGTAATTGAAAAGATGTTTGGCCGTACAGTGGATGATAATCTGTTTGTTCTTATTAGAAACTTGGCAAATCCGGGAAAATGTGTGAGTATACGTTTTACCATAAAGGATGACGATAAGAGCTATGAAGGGCAGATAGATAAAATTGCTGCAATACATAAAGAACCTGTGATTTTTTTGAAATATTATATGATACAGGATCAAGCAGGAAATGAAAAAATGGATTTTTCTGAATGTGATTGTGCGTATATGATTGTAAAATGGTCACAAATGGAAAATGTGCAAATAGCTTATGAAGAGTAAGGGTGTTACTATGATATATCAATATAAAATAGATAATGATAAGGGGCTTATAGAATGTTTTTTAGAGTTACAACATGATTATCCTGTGTATATCCGCGAAATTGAAAGAATTTTGAATGTTTTGAAACAATTTAGAAGTAAAACTTTTACGGTTGTAACCGAAGAAAATTATGTCGATCGACAATATAGAGATTCGTATTATTCGTATTTTTCACAAAAATACACACAATATGAAAGGAACTGTTTGCGGCTTGCTTTTTTTGAAGGAAGGATTAGCCAGGAGCAATTTTCTGATTGCAATTTCAATTTGGAGAAAATATTTATTGGAACTGTGGTATTGCGTCCGCTTGAAGTAGGAAACATTGGACAGACACTCCTAAATCCTAAAAAGCTTAATGTAAAAGGTTATTTCCGCACATGTGATTTTCGAGTTATGGTGTATGGACGAAAATTAAATATTAATGCATTCCCTTATTCGAGTCAAGATGGTGAAACTATGACATGTGCCGAGACGGTTCTGTTTAATTTAATTTATTATTACGGATCGAAATATTCTGAATACAGAATTTTAATGCCCAGCGAGATACTGCAGGATATAGAGAGGGAGTCTTATGAAAGAGTTCTACCTTCTATGGGAGTGTATGAATCTAATATGGCAAAGGTATTGTCGGATGCTCATTTTTATCCTCGGATATATTCTTATCAAAAAGAATTTAATGATATCCTATATGCATATGTAGAATCTGGCATTCCGCTTATTTTGAATTTGCCAGAACATGTTGTTTCATGTATTGGACATGGGGAAATAAGAAATAAAGTGAATTATAATAGTATAAAAGCGGATATCGAGTCTTGGAAGTGTGGCAAAAAAACTTATCATACATTAAACACAGAACGTTTGTACGATAAATTTATAGTGATGGATGACAACAAAGCACCGTATTATAAGACATCGTTAGATGATATCGTTCATGAATATGCAGAAATGTCACATAGATCAGGAACTATAGATGAAGTCAAACATGATGATGTTTCAATTATTGTTCCATTATACAGAAGAATTTTCATAGATGCTGCAAGAGCCGAAAGCATATTTAAAAGCTTGTTTTTGGAAAATGAAATTTTTTTGGAAGATATTCGAGAAGCATATTCGGATAAGACGTGGGGAAGTAAGAAGAATCCCTATGTGTGGAGAATGTATTTAACTGCTTCAAGAAGTTATAGGGATTTTAAAACAAGGAAAACAGCAAATGAAGAACTTAGACTTTTTTATATGGAATGTGCACTTCCGCGTTTTATATGGGTGTTAGAGATTGGAACACTGAAAGAATATTTGTCAACTCCTCAAAAAGCAAGAGTAGAAATTGTATTAGATTCAACATCGTCTCCATATAGTGAAACAAGGGGAATTATAAGTGTAGGATATAAAAATCATTTTATTTTTGTACCAGAAGATATCTGGAACGAAGAAGACGAAGAGGATATTGAAGAAGAAATAGAAGATGAGAAATGTACTAAGATCTCAAAAAAAGGCAAAATGGAAGTAGTTGAAATCTGCAAAGAACTTGGAAATAATTTTGTCTTGACAAAGTTGTTTGAAGAGCTGTATAGTGTAGAGTATCAACAGTTTAGTGAAAATTATGAAATATTTAAAGATTCGAATTTAGAAAGGAATTTTGATTATGGCGCGTGTAGCAGGAGCTGTTCAAAGACAGAAGACTAGAAAATGTACCGGAAAAATATATTCGTCTGAACAAATAGCAAAGCAACTGGCAGGCGCATGTATGAATCTTGAAAAGAAAACAAAAGTAATTGAGCGGAATGAAAAACTTAGTTGGGCGAGAGCTCGGACTCGTAGTATTGGATAACCGATTAATAAAGCCAAAAAGGTAGTACTCCTTTAATTAGGAGGCTGCCTTTTTGGGCTTTGACAGATTACTTTTTAATTTCTAAATTTTCTCTGTATTTAGTGTCAACAGTTTCTGGAGCTGAGATGGCACATTTTTGTTATAACAGATTAATAGGACAATGTAAAATTTCCTATGATTTATATAGCTGTAGAAAAATAAGAAAAGTGATATTAGTTGCGACTACTTTAAAAATTGAGAAGAAAAATGTCGATTTTTCTCGAATTTTGTATATAAAAACATATGAGGCTTTCTGCTATTTCAAAAAATTTGCAGGAAATGGAGAATGAAATACAGGATATTTCATTGAAAATGGTATGAGATGCCATATATGGAAATACATAATTGACTACAACAATATCTTGTGTTAATAGGCTTGTGAAATTTGTATTTGTATCTGTAGACACAGTTAAGAAACGCTGGTTCCGGATCTGACCGGGAGTAAAACATTAAGAAGCCAAAGGCCTCCTGCCTTTGTAATGAATAAGGTCATTTAGAATGAAAATTTCTAAATGGCCTTTTGTGTTGAAAAAATATGACAGACAACAAGTACAAATCAGCAAAGTCAATGTACATAAACAAATTATAAGAAGATTCCGAAATATCTTGAATTTCTTTGCAATATATAGGTGGGAAATACAAAATTCGTATGTGGCTATGAAGCCGGCTGTTCAGAGATGTAGCATGTTTTTAATAGTAACCGACGATAAAGGAAATCAGGGGCTTTATAGAATGACAAATTATGGAGACACAGGGACTGTGTTTGAAGAAAGCAGAAATAGTACAAAATACAAAGGAATTTCTCCAGATGCTAAAACGGTGACATTAGAATTATATGTAAGTAAAGAAGAAAAAAACAGAACAACATATAAAAAATATGAAACAGGAACAGAAGATACTTACGGAGAAGGCGAAGGACGTGTTCATGAAAGTGATGAAGATCCTCTGGATTTACATAACCCAGTGAAAGGAAAAATAGAAATTAAAATCAGATGGTAAAAAAATATAAAAAAGAATTGACAATTGTATTCTACAGTTGTAGAATACAATTAACTTCTACAGATGTAGAAAATAAAATTCTAGGAGAATCCACGATGAAGACAAAATTTATGACACTTATGACGGTAGCAACACTTGGGATTTTTTCAGCTGCAACGGTTATGGCAGCAGGAAATAACGATTTCTATACACAGCCGCCGGCTGGATCTGAATGGGAAAAAGCAGATACGGAAGGTACCTATGCAAGCTATACGAACGGAAATGATTATGTAAATATCTATAAATATTCACTGGAGGATGTCAAAACAGGGATTGCCAAATGCAATGACACATACGATGCCTGCTATCAGACAATTTATTCAGAGGGAAACAGCCTGTATATGGCAGTGGGATATGCAAAAGATGCAGATGACATCAGTGACGTCAGAAAATTTGTAGAATATATTTCGTATCCTGGAAATCCTTCACTTACCAGACAGGAGAATGAAAACCAGACCGATGATTCTTCTGATGATTCTGATAAGGCAACTACAGATACTGCCAGTCAGAAGTCAGGAGGAGATTCAGATTCCTCCGATACAGAAGAAAATGCTTCTGCAAAATCCTCGGACAGCAATGATGATTCCGATATCCTTTCTACCTCACCAATGACATTAGTTGACAGTGATGGAAATACCATTGAGATTAATTACATTCTTCACAAAGATTATTCTTGTGAATATCGTGGAGATGATGGAATGAACTATACCGATAATGGGGATGAGACTTATACCGACGAAAATGGAAATACCTACTCAGCTCTGAATGATGATACTCATCATCTGGGACATACGTTGGAACAGCATGACCTTCAGGATGCAAACGGTAATACTGTGACGGTTACGGAAACTACAAATGGTGATTATTATTTCCAGGACGAAAATGGTACAGGATTTACGGACAATGGAGACGGGACATGGAGTGATGAAAATGGCAGCAGTTATACAGAAATAGACTGATAGTGGTCAGTAGCTGCAGGAATGGCAAGGGCATTTGCAAATTGTGCAAAAGCCCTTGCCATTTCCGTGAACCGTGGTAAAATAGAGTTATTCCTACATTTGTAGAAAATATGTAACAGGAGGTATGAAAAAGTGAAAAAAACTTACCAGAGACTTCCGGAATCAGAGCTGGATATTATGCTCGTTCTTTGGAATAATACTCCGCCGATGACCAGACCGGAGATTGAGAAAGTGATCACTATGAAGAAAAAACTTGCATCAACAACAATTTTGTCATTGCTGACCAGATTGGAGAACAAAAATTTCGTGGAAGTGACGAAACAGGGAAAAATGAATCTGTATACACCCCTGGTTTCGCAGTCAGATTATCAGGCACATGAAAGCCAGAGTGTTCTTGAGAAACTTTATGGGAATTCACTAAAAAAGTTTGTAACTTCACTTTATCATGGAAAGAAGATCAGCTCGGAAGAAGTCCAGGATCTCAGTGAATTTCTTAAGAACCTGGAGGACAGGGAGGAATAGCGAATTATGGAGGTTTTCATTCTACACATTCTGAAACTGAATGTTATTGCAGCAGTAGTAATTTTACTGGTAAAAGTGCTTGCGACTCTGTTTAAAGGACGTGTATCAGCGAGATGGAAGTACCTTATCTGGCTGTTGATTACGATAAGCCTTTGTGTTCCGGTGCGCCTTCCGGCGAATCTGGCACTGGTGGATTTCAAAGTACTTAGAAGCAGTCAACAGAATACGCAAAACCCGAAGATAACGGATTACGCAGTCAGACCAGAGGAAAGTCAGAAGATAACAGAAAACGTATCATCTGCGAGCAAAGACATGAAAAATCTGACAGAAATCCCGGAACAAAAGAGAACTGTCAGGTACGAATCAGATAAATGGCTGGGAATTGTGGCTGTGATTTTTGTTGTTGTCTGGCCGAGCGTAGCGGTACTTAAACTGACAGGAGAATTGCTGGCATATTATTTTTCTATAAGGAATCTGGAACGGATGAGTCTGCAGGTAAGTGATACGGTGAGTATTCAGATGTACCGTGCAGCGTGTCAAAAGAAGCACGTACGCAGAATACCGGAGCTCAGGCAAAACGCAGGTCTTACCACACCGCTTCTTGCAGGACTTTTACATACAAAATTGTATCTACCAGCAACCGGGTATTCAGCAGAAGAAAGAAAACTTATCTTTTACCATGAACTTACACATTATTGCCATCGGGATCTCTGGTATAAGATGCTCCTTCGAATCTGTGCATCGATATACTGGTTCAATCCCTTTCTTCTTATCATGCTGAAAGAAGCGGATAAGGATATTGAGAATCTGTGTGATACAGCAGTTGTTCGCAGAGTTAATAAAAAGGAACATAAATTATATCGACAGCTGCTTCTCAGGACAGTAGCCATGGAAAATCAGATTCCATATGTGACAGCAAGTCTTAATGACAGCGAAATGGTGTTTAAAGATCGGATTCTGTATATGGTGAACATTCGGAAACTCCGCAAAGGAATTCTTCCGGGAATTCTTGTGACGCTGCTGCTTGCAGGCGGTAATCTGGTATTTAATGTCTCTGCCGGGACAGATACAGTTTCAGTAGAGACGGAGAAGTCTGGTATTGAAAAAAATGCAGATCCAGAGAAAAATAATGTACCGGATTATGCACCGTTTTCTGAAATGGTAACTATGCAGAAAGCTGCTGAAACCCAGGACGAAGGAGGAGTGACAGAGAATACAGATACAGAGGATTCTGTAGACGAAGAGGAAAAAGCGGATGCGGAAACAAACGATGAACCTGCCATGGAAAACAGCGGACAGGTAAGTGAAACGACCGATGATGGAATTACCTCTGACAACAACGGGTCTGTTTCATCTTATGAAAATCTGCCAGCAGGCGTACCATATACCAGTGGATTCAGTACTACTTCCGGTGTAGCATCAATTGTAGCACCGGGTGGAGGAGATGAAGAATCCAGAGTTCTTTACGATAACGGAGATGGGACCTATTCTGATTATTATGGGAGCCGATACAGTTATCAGGGAGATGGAAACTGGGCAGATGCCAATGGAAATTCATATCGTACCTGGAATGACGAAGGTTATCATTTCGGAAACCAACTGGAACAGCATGAACTCCAGGGCAGTAACGGTACTGTTAATGTAATAGAAACAACAAACGGAGATTATTATTATTGTGACGCAGATGGGGTCGGATACACAGACAATGGTGACGGCACCTGGACGGATGAGAATGGGAACATCTATACAGAATAAAAGAAAGCGTTTTTCGAAACCAAAAGGAATCGAAAAACGCTTTTTTTATATATGACATATAAAAAATGGGATTATAAACGATGACACATTATTGGCGAATATCTACCAGTCCCTTTTTCAGTATATATTCAGAGAACTCATACGAAGCTCCGTCCCCAGTCACATTCAGATACAGATTTTTGAGGTTACTTTCATTTACGATCCAGGCCATGTTCAGCTGTACACTTTCGCCTGGTTTTATAGAGGAAATGTAGTTTCCACCATTGCCATAATTTTCAGAGACACTATAATATACCATTCCTCCAGTCTTTGCCACGCCGTCCCAGCTAATGTAGTCATAGCCATCGCCGGCCTGTTCTGTTGGAATGTAAAGCTGTACTTTTCCATTTTCCTTAGTCAGGGTCAGTAAAGCACCAAGATAAAGCATATGGTCGATTTCCTCATTTGAATGATTGGTATAGGTAACTGTAACATAGACCAGTTTCTGATTCACTTCCTCTGACTTCACAATTTCATCCAGGGAATCGATTCCGTCGCCAGATTTCACATAATTCAATGTGTTTGTAGATAGCTTTCCATCAGCATCAATGGCTTCCGCCCATTCTTGTGGTATTTTGTCCGGATCGAGAAGCTGAAGATCATCAGAAATTTGAACAGAATCTACCTTTGCAGAAATCGTTTTTTCCAGATATTCACCATTTGTGTTTTCACCAATCACATCCAGATCAAAGGTGTCGCCAATTTGGTAAATGGGTAGTTTTTTCTCATTTACAGAAGTACTTATTTCATCATTATCATCTTCTGTCTTTTCAGATATCATCTCTCCGCTCCATGTAGGCAATCCGGCGGTCTTTACCATAGTCGTGTTTCCCTCAATCACCAGATTTTCTGCAACTTTTATGGCTTCATCCTTTGACACATCATCTCCGATGTAGATCATAAGCACACGATATAAATCCGGGCAGACAAGATAAATTCTCTGGTTAAGAGCCCCGTTTTCGGTAATGCTATTATATTTGAGATATATCCCCTGGTATTTTCCAAATGTACGCTCTTCACTATCAATAACATTCTGATCCTGTACTACCTGTCCCAGATCATTTTTATCCAACAGGACAAATGAAAAACTGAACCCGCCAGTCATGCCATGCTCAGGATATTGGAGATGGTACTCGTCAATCCAGCTCATGCCCTCCGGAACATATTTAGCAGACAGATCTACCTCTGGGACCTCATCTGGAAGCACGGTCTTCTTTGCTGCATCACCAGCATCAATTTTGACTGAAACACCATAAGAACCCTGTTTTTCCAAAAACCAGTGATACAGATTTACTCCTGCATATACTGCCGTGGAAACTGCCAGTGCACACGCAGCTGCCACTGCGGCAACTTTCGGAGCTGTCCATCGTTTTCTTCTTCGCAGATTCGCCACTTTATTATCCGCCAGCTGCTTTGCTACCTCATTTTGAATCATATTATGGATAAAATCCGGTGTTTCGGGAATATCGTTTTTCATATCTTCTAATCTCATATTGACACCTCCTGTAATTCCTGCCTTAATTTTCCTCTTGCCCTTGCAAGTCTCTTTTGAACGGCACCTTCCGATATTTCAAGGATCTGGGCGATTTCTTTTACACTGAAATCTTCTATATAGTATAGAATAACGGGTAAACGCAGTTCCTCTTTTAAGGAATTTACGGCTGTATACAATTCACTGTAATTCTTTGTTTTTTCTGATTCCGGTTCCTGTCTGTCAGCCAGATTTTCCAATGGGATAAATTTACTGGATTTACGCACAAGGCTGTAACATTCGTTGATTAAGATACGGATTAACCAGGTCCGGGCATAGTTATCGTTTTTTAATGTGCCGACGTTGGAAAAAGCCTTCACAATTGTTTCTTGAATAGCATCTGCACAGTCATAGTCACTAAATAAAATTGTTTTTGCAGTTGAGTATAATTGTCTTTCTGAATCTAGGATCAGAGATCCAAGTTGTTCCTTTGTCATTTAAACACCACCTTTTTTTTGCCAGCCAGCATTTTCTTTACATCTATTAGACGTGCAGAAATCAAAAATATCCCTAATAATTTATTCTTTTTCTTATAAATGGACAAGTTCGTGGTTTTGCACAAAAAAATGTCTACTTTCGATAGTATTCCATAATAAAAGCAATAAAACAAGCATTTGCAAAGGGACATTGTTATAATTAAATTTGTTCATGGGTGTTATTTGTGATTACTTTCATGCTAATATGCTAATGTGCATTATCATATTAGCATGAAAAAAAGTTAGGAAAATCTTAATAATTTCTCATGTAATCCATTGTGAATTTAGATGCTGTATTTGTTATACTTAATCGAGTACAAGCAAAAAGGAGAGTTGAAAATATGTCTGAAAAGATATTGATTATAGATGACGAGCAAGATATAGC